>Ga0180218_1000339_pt1 | contig 53116 bp, 44 predicted proteins | sample eDN3rd37CKraftBY_FD_151334 | JGI IMG/M metagenome (GOLD analysis project Ga0180218, IMG submission 151334) | Enriched backyard soil microbial communities from Emeryville, California, USA - eDNA 3rd pass 37_C Kraft BY (version 2) (version 2) | ecosystem: Environmental > Terrestrial > Soil >... | reverse complement strand
GCCGGCCCGGCCGGTGCCGTCCGAACCGAACAGCCGGACGCCGCGAAAGGCGCACCAGCCGAGCAGGATCGCAAGGCCGCCCACGGAGCGGATCGTCGCCTGGGTCAGCGGCGGGATATCCGGCAAAGCGAGCTTCACGGTGACCTGGTTCAGGCTCCAGCTCAGGCACAGCATGAACACCAGCGCCACGGCTCCGGCTTCGAGCGAACGCGCGGACGGGACGGCCGGAGCCGGAATCGGGCGAGTGGACACGAGGCTGACCTCAGACGTTCCGGCAGTGGGCGCAGATGCCGCCGATCTCGATCACGGGATTCCGCGGGGCGAAGCCGGCCGCGCGGGCGGATGCCTTGAGCGCCTCGGCCACATCGCGGCCGGAACCCTCCCCGACCGCGCCGCAGCTCTCGCAGATCAGGAACACGGCGAACTCGCCATCCTCATGGGGATGGACGCAGGCGAGGAAGGCGTTGCGGCTCTCGATCCGATGGACGAGCCCCTGTTCGCGCAGGAAATCCAGCGCACGATACACGGTGATGGGGGCGGGCCGGCCGCCACCCTCCGCGACCCGGTCGATGATCTCATAGGCGCCGACAGGCTTGTGGCTCGCCAGCAGCGCGGACAGGATGGTGCGGCGGATCGGCGTCAGCCGTTCGCCCCGCCGGGCGCAAAGCTGCTCGGCCAGCGCCATGGCGTCGCTGGCGCAGCGGCCATGGTCATGGTCCGGAGCGGGAAAAGCCCGTTCGGGCGCGGCTGCGGCCACCGCAGCGGTCTTGCCGCCAGACGCGCGGGCGCGGGCAGAACCGCCAGCCGCGGCCTTGCCGGAAGCAGCCTTGCCAGAAGTGCGGGCTGACTGTTGGGAACCGGTCATTCCTCATCCTGTCAGGTTCGGGCGCCGACGAATATCGCATCGCAACATAATATGTTGCTTTGCAATATGGTCGGAAGGCCCCATCTGAGTCAGGGTCAATATAAGGTGTTCCGGAGCGATTTGCCCATGGCGACCATACCGACCGAACATGATGCCGCCGCGCTGGCGCGCCGCCTGCTGTCCTGGGTCCGGCCCCCAACGGCCGCAAACCGCCTCAAAGCCAAGCGCCAGGACAGCGGCGGCGAGCCCTCGGCCGGCCCCAAACGCATCAACCTCGCGCTTCAGGGCGGCGGCGCCCATGGGGCCTTCACCTGGGGCGTGCTCGACGGCTTGCTTGCGGACGGCCGCCTGACGGTGGACGGCATTTCCGGCACCTCCGCCGGCGCGGTGAATGCGGTGATGCTCGCCCATGGCCTGGCGACCCGGGGCGCGGACGGGGCGCGGGAGTGCCTGGCGGCGTTCTGGAACGCCACCGGCCACAGCAGCGGCCTGCCCTCGCTCCAGCGTGATGTGGTGGACCGCCTGTTTCCCTTCTTTCCGGGCCGGGCCTGGTTCGACGCCGTTGCGCAGTTCTGGGGTCCGCAGCAGTTCAACCCGCTGAACATCAATCCGCTGAAGGAGCTGATCGAGCGCTTCGTCGATTTCGACGCGATCCGGCGCGGACGGCACCCGCTTTTCATCGCCGCCACCAACGTGGAGACCGGGGACCTGCGCATCTTCACCCGCGACGACATTTCCGCCGAAGCGGTGATGGCCTCGGCGGCCCTGCCGACGTTGTTCCGCGCCGTGGAGATCGACGGCGCGCCTTACTGGGACGGCGGCTATACCGCAAATCCGCCGCTGACGCCGTTCCTGCGCGCCACCGAAACGGAAGATGTCCTGCTGGTGCAGATCAATCCGCTGACTCGCAGTGGCGCGCCGGCCGACAGCAACGGCATCGCCAGCCGTGCCAGCGAGATCAGCTTCAACACCGCGCTGCTGGCGGACCTGCGGGCGGTGGATTTCGTCAACCGCATGATCGACGACGGCCGCCTGCCGCGCGGCACGGCGGCCGGCCACTATCGCCGCATCCGCCTCCACCGCATCGTGCTGGACGGGAACGGCGAATTGTTCGACGCGCGCAGCAAGGCGACGGTCGACCGGGAATTCTTCGCGCATCTCCATGCGCTGGGCGAGGATGCCGCCCGCCGGTTCCTGACGGCGCATTTCGACGACCTCGGCCGGCGCAGCACGCTGGGCGATGTTTCCGGCGCAGCGGCATGAGCCGCCCGTCCCCGCCCGCCCCTCACGCCCGCGCGTCGAGGTCCATCGTCGCGAGCAGGCGGCTGGCCACGGCGGCGCAGCCGAGCAGGCCGGGCTCGTCATAGGTGATCAGCAGCGTCGGGATCGCTTCCATCAGCGCCCGATACGGCTCGTGAGCCTCGAAGGCATCGCGGAAATTCGGCTCGTCCAGCAGCGCGCCGAGGCCGCGCCCGACGCCCCCCGCGAGATAGACCCCGCCGGTGGCCTTGAAGACCAGCGCCATGTCGCCGGCGAAGCGGCCGAGCAGGCGCACGAACAGGCGCGCGACCCGCAAGGCGTCGGCATCGCCGGCCTGCGCCCCGCGCAGAATCTGGTGCGAATCACCGCGAACGCCCATGGCCGACGCCAGCCGCTGCATGCCGCTGCCCGACAGCACATGCTCGACACTGACCGGACCGTGAGCCCGCAGGATGCGCTCGAAGATCGGAAATTCATCTGCATGGCGCGGCCCAAGCGCGGTGTGTCCGCTTTCGGTGGGAGCCACCGTCCAGAGGTCGCCCTGGGGCAGCAGGCCCGCGACGCCGAGCCCGGTGCCGGGCCCCAGCACGACCTTCGGTCCGTCCGCAAGCGCCCTCGACGCTCCAATCGGCCGCGTGTCGGCCCGGCCGAGCATCGGCAGCGCCCATGCCAGCGCCTCGAAATCGTTCAGCGCATGTAGCCGGCGAAAGCCGCAGGCCCGCGCCAGTTCGTCCCGCCGATAACGCCAGCCCGGCCTGTTGGTCAGGGCGAATTCGTCACCGGTCACGGAACTGGCGACGGCCAGCACCGCGAGAGGCGGCGGCGCGACGTCCTCTTCCGCCAGATAATTCGTGATCGCTGCCGGCAGGTCCGGAACGGCGTCGTTGTCGACGATCCGCATCCGCTCCGGCCGGCCGCCGGGACGGACGAGAGCGAAACGGCTGTTGCTGCCGCCGATATCGGCAATGAGAGCTGCTGCGGACATGGTCCTCATGACGTTATGGCCGCTGGCGCGGCGGCTCCCCCCTCCCGGCGGGTTCAGGCTGTTGTGCATGACAGGTGCTGTCCTGCAAGGGGCGCATATCAGCCCGCCGTTCCGAATCGCAAAAGATGTCTGGCATATCATAAGTAGGCTTATTAATTAAGCGCCCTGGAACGGACCTCGCGATGCCTTTTGTCCAACGTGATTTCGTCTTCGCTCTGAGCGACGTCGCACGCCTGCTGCGCACCTATGCGGATCAGGAAGCGCGCCGCTATGGCCTGACCCGCGCGCAATGGGCCGTGCTGGCGCGGCTGGAAACCTGCGAGGGCCTGAAACAGGCGGAACTTGCGGAGCTGCTCGACATTCAGCCCATCACGCTGACCCGGCTGATCGACCGGCTGTGCGACAGCGGCCTGATCGAGCGGCGTCCCGACCCGACAGACCGGCGCGTCAAGCGCCTCCATCTGACGCCGGCCGCCACGCCGCTGCTCGCAGGGCTTGCGGACCTCGGACGGGAACTTTTCTCGGTCGCGCTGTCCGATACCGAGCCAGACGAGATCGCGGAAACGATGCGCCTGTTTGCGCGCATGAAGGACAACCTGCGCGGCGCCATTCAGACCGGGAAGACCCGGACGCCATCAGAGACGACAGAACACCATGACTGACAGCACCACGTCTCCCGCCTCCCCGCCCGCAACACGGCGCTCCCTCGCAGACCGGCTCCGCGGCCGCCTGCGGCTGGTGCTGCTGTTCGGCGTGCCGGCCCTCGCCGTGGTCGGCCTCATCGCCTTCTATCTGGCCGGCGGCCGCTACATCTCCACCGACAACGCCTATGTCGGCGCGCCGAAAGTGCTGATCACGCCGGACATCTCCGGCAAGGTGGCGCGGGTCGCCATTCACGAGGGCACCCGCGTCGCAGCGGGCGACGAACTGGTCGTGATCGATCCCACGCCCTTCAAGATCGCCGTCGCCCAGGCCGAGGCGCGCCGCGCCACCACCCGGACCGAACTTGCCAATCTCAAGGACAACCTGAAAGCTTATGGCCGCCAGCTTGCCCTCGCGCGCGACATCGTCGCCATCCGCCAGCGCGACCTCGACCGCAAGACCTCCCTGCTCGGCAACCATGCGGTGTCCGCCTCCGATGCCGATCTCGCCCGCAGCACCCTCACCACCGCCCAGGCGCAGGTCGAGCAACTGGTCCAGCAGGAGGCTTCGACGCGCAACCAGTTGCTCGGCGACGCCGAACTGCCGCTGGAGCGCTTCCCCGCCTATCAGCAGGCTCAGGCCGCACTGGAACAGGCCCAGCGCGACCTCGCCCATACGACGCTGCGCGCGCCCATCGCCGGCATCGCCACGCAGGTCGACAATGTGCAGCTCGGCCGCTACCTGACCGCCGGCACGGCGATCATGAGCATCGTCGATGACAGGCATCCCTGGATCGACGCCAACCCGAAGGAAACCGACATCACCTATCTGGCAGAAGGCCAGACCGTGGACATCACCGTCGATTCCTTTCCGGACCGCGTCCTGCACGGGCGCGTGCTCTCCGTGAGCCCCGGCACCGGCGCGCAATTCGCGATCCTGCCGGCGCAGAACGCCAGCGGCAACTGGGTCAAGGTGGTGCAGCGCGTGCCGGTGCGCATCGGCTTTGCGCCGGACGAAAATCTCGACGCCCTGCGCGCCGGCATGAGCGCCAACGTCTCCATCGACACCCGCCGGAAGCGCTCGCTGGCGACGCTGCTCGGCCTCTCCACGGTTTCCGCACAGCCGACGACGCCGCGATAGGGACGATCCCGGCGAGGTAGTATGGCGCAGAGCCGGAGGCAAACGGATGACCGACAGCACGGCCGGCAGCAGTAGATCCAGCGCCGCAACAGATGCGGCCCGGCCGGGCGCAGCCGCACCCAGCCCCACGCTGCGGCGCAACCTCGTCACCATCTGCGCCATGACGGCGACGATCATGCAGGCGCTGGACACCACCATCGCCAATGTCGCCCTGCCCTATATGCAGGGCAGCCTGTCGGCCTCCTACGATCAGGTCACCTGGGTCCTGACCTCGTATATCGTCGCCGCCGCCATCGCCACCGCGCCGGTCGGCTGGCTGTCCGAGCGGTTCGGCCGCAAGAAGCTGTTCATCATCTGCGCCGCCGGCTTCACCGTGGCCTCGATCCTCTGCGGGCTCGCCCAGAACATCGGGCAGATGGTGGCGTTCCGCCTGCTGCAAGGCGTGTTCGGCGCGGCGCTGGTGCCGCTGTCCCAGGCGGTCATGCTCGACAGCTATCCGCCGCATCAGCGCGGACAGGCCATGGCGATCTGGGGCATGGGCGTGATGCTCGGCCCGATCATGGGACCGACCCTCGGCGGCTGGCTGACGGAGACCTATAGCTGGCACTGGGTGTTTCTCATCAACCTGCCGTTCGGCATCGTCACCGTGGTCGGCCTCAGCCTGTTTCTCGACGAAAGCGCGCCGAAGCCGGAAATGCGCTTCGACTGGGCCGGCTTCGCCGCCCTGAGCATCGGCATCGGCGCATTCCAGCTCATGCTGGACCGCGGCGAGCAGCTCGGCTGGTTCGAAAGCCCCGAGATCGTGATGGAGCTGATCGTAGCTGTGTTCGGCGTCTATTACTTCCTCGCCCATTCCTTCACGACGGCGCGGCCTTTCATCGACTTCGCGCTGTTCCGCGATCGCAACTTCTCGATCGGCTGCATCTTCATGGTCATGATCGGCCTGATCCTGTTTTCCAGCATGGCGCTGCTGACGCCGTTCCTCCAGAATCTGATGGGGCTGCCGATCTTCGACGCCGGCATCGTCATCGGCGCGCGCGGCGTCGGCACCTTCCTCGCCATGATGATTACCGGGCGGCTGCTGCAATTCGTGGAAGCGCGCTATCTGATCCTGATCGGCTTCCTGCTCAACGCCATCTCGCTCTACGAGATGACCGGCTTCACCGACCAGACCACCGCCGCCACGGTGATGCGCAACGGGCTGATGGCCGGCTTCGGCCTCGGCTTCGTCTTCGTGCCGCTGAGCACGGTGGCGTTCCTCACGCTGCCGCAGCATCTGCGCACCGCCGGCGCCTCGATCCTGACGCTGGTGCGCAATGTCGCAAGCTCCGTGGGCATCTCGCTCGCCATTGCCTCCCTGACCAGCACCACCACCGCCATCCATGCCCGGCTGACGGAAAGCGTCACGCCGTTCAACCCCGGCCTCCAGATGCTGCCGCCGGGCACGCCGCTCGGCCCCGGGACCGATCAGGGCATGGCGAATCTGGAAGCCATGGTGGCGCGGCAGGCATCGATCATCGCCTTCGAGAATGTCTTCCTGATGCTGATGTGGGTCTGCATCATCGCCCTGCCCTTCGTGCTGCTGGTCGGCTCCTCGCGCGCCGCGATGCGGCAGCAGGCCGGCGGCGCGCCGCAGGCCGGTCATGTCATGGAATGACGAAGGGCCAGGTCATGGCTGGCTTCATGGTACGACTTGGCATGACGTGGACCGTGGATTTCACTCCCGCAGATTTCAGCCCCACACCTGCCGCGCGACCTCGACGACGCGGCCGAGCTTGGCCCATTGCTCGGCCTCCGTCAGTTCGTTGCCTTCCTCGGTGGAGGCAAAGCCGCATTGCGGCGACAGGCAGAGCTGATCGAGCGGCGCGAAACGCGCGGCCTCGTCGATCCGCCGCCTGAGATCGTCCACGCTTTCCAGCGTGCCGATCTTGGAGGTGACGAGGCCGAGCACCACCGCCTTGTCCTTCGGCAGGAAGCGCAACGGCGCGAAATCGCCGGCGCGCTCGCTGTCGTATTCCATGAAATAGCCATGGACATTGATGGCGTTGAACAGCGTTTCCGCCACCGGCTCGTAACCGCCGCTCGCGACGAAAGTGGAGCGGAAATTGCCGCGGCACAGATGCATGGTGATGGTCATGTCCGCGGGCACATCCGCCAGCGCATCGTTGATGAGCCGCGCATAGGTCGTCACCAGCTTCGCCGGGTCCTCGCCCCGGGCGGCGGCCTGCTCGCGCAGGGCCGGGTCGCACAGATAGGCGAGGTTGACCTCGTCGAGCTGGAGATAGCGGCAGCCGGCAGCGGCGAAAGCGCCGATAACCTTGCGATAGCTCGCCGCAAGGTCGCGATAGAACTCATCCATGTCCGGATAGATCGCCTCCGGCACTGCCTGCCGGCCATAGCGGAAATGCAGCGAGGTCGGTGAAGGAATCGTCATCTTGGCGACGACGCCCAGGGCATCCGCCTGGCTTTTCACGAAACGGAAATGGTCGATCATCGGATGCGCGGCATAACCGCCGAGCTTGTCCTTCACGCGCAGCAGGATGGATTTCGGCTGCACGCCCTGGAACTTCACCAACCGCTCGCCGGCGTAGGATTCCACACCGTCCAGCCGTTCAAGGAAATCCATCTGCCAGAAGGCGCGGCGGAACTCGCCGTCCGTGACGGCGGCAAGGCCGATCTCCTCCTGCTTCGCGATGGCGGCGGCGATCTCGCGATCCTCCACGGCCTTCAGCGCGGCCGCTTCGATCTCGCCGCGCTCGCGGGCCGCCCGCGCCGCCTTCAGCGCCGGCGGGCGCAACAGGCTGCCGACCTGATCGGCCCGGAACGGCGGACGGGTTCTCTGCATGATACGGCCTCCCTGATATGGCCCTGCCGCGCTCGCGGCCTTTCGCAGCCTCGAAAAGCATCGACGCCGGAGCCAGTTCGCAGCTCCGGCGTCGATGGATCGTCAAAAGTCGGATCGTCAAAAATTCGGCCGGCGCGGCGCGCCGGCCGTGCGGCTCACTTGCCCCAGATTTCCTTGGACAGTTCCACCACTTCCCGCATCTTGGCCCATTGCTGGTCCTCGGTCAGCGTGTTGCCTTCCTCGGTGGAGGCGAAGCCGCATTGCGGCGACAGGCAGCACTGCTCAAGAGCGACATATTTCGTGGCTTCCTCGACGCGCTTCTTGATCGCGCTCTTGTCCTCCAGATCGCCGGTCTTGGAGGTGATGAGGCCGAGCACGATCTGCTTGTTGCCCTTCGGCACGAAGCGCAGCGGCTCGAAGCCGCCGGCGCGCTCGCTGTCGTATTCGAGGAAGTAGCCGTCGTAATTGGTGCCGGCGAACAGCACTTCGGCGATCGGCTCGTAGCCGCCCGACGCAATCCAGGTCGAGCGGAAATTGCCGCGGCAGATATGGGTCGTGATGACCATGTCTTTCGGCTTGTCGGCCAGCGCGGCGTTCAGAATATTCGCGTAGTCCTGCGCCAACGTCTCGACGCGCATGCCGCGCGCCTTGGCCTTCTCCATCTCCTCCTTGGAGCAGAGATAGGCCCAGGCGGTGTCGTCGAACTGAAGATAGCGGCAGCCGGCATCGTAGAACGACTTCACGGCCTGCTTATAGGCCTTGCCGAGATCCTCGAAAATGTCCTCGCGGTCCTTGTATTCGGAGGTTTTGATGGCGTCCGGCTCAAGGCGGAAATGCATCACGGTCGGCGCGGGGATCGTCATCTTCGGCACGACTTTGGTGTTCGCCTTCAGGAACTTGAAATGCTCCAGGAAGGGATGGGCCGAAAAGCCGATCTTGCCGACGATGCGCGGGCTCTGGGACTTGGTCTGCACGCCCTGGAACTGGATGCCGTGATCGATCGCCTCGATCCGCACGCCATCCAGCATCCCGAAGAAGTCGAAATGCCACCAGGAGCGGCGGAATTCGCCATCGGTCGCGAGTTGCAGACCGACCTCCTCCTGCTTGGCGATCAGTTTCTTGATCTCGGCATCCTCGACGGCCTTGAGGCCGGCATCGTCGAGCTGACCCTTTTCGTGCTTGGCGCGGGCATCTTTCAGCGCGGCGGGGCGCAGGAAGCTGCCAACGTGATCGGCGCGGAAGGGGGCGGTCGTGCGTTGCATTCGCGTATTTCCTCTTGTCCGGCTTGATTCTCGTGTCGTCCGCGGCCGGCTGGCGGTTCGCCTATATATCGCGCGCCTTGTGAGGAGCGATCAAGGGCCGGCCGGCGGCCCGAAGTATAGCCATTGAGCGCGGGGCGGCTACGAAAACCGGCTGCGCCCGATCCATGGGACAGAGCCCATTTCCCGCCCATCAGCGCTTCCGCCCTGTTGCGCCGGCCGCGCCGGCTTTTGCATTCCCGGCTGGCGCTGCGGAAGGGATCGGATCGGGAACGAAGGCCAGCAACAACCGACGCCAGCAAAAGCCCGGCCGAAGCCGGGCTTTTTCACATTTGAACATCTGAAAGCCGCTGCGGCCTCCCGCAGGGCGCCTCAGGCATGCGCCTTGCGCTGCGGATCGATGATCTGCTCCAGCTTGTGCAGCGTGCGCATGCAGGGCAGGAGCTGCTCCAGGCTGCCGTTCGGCACACGCTTTTCGCGGATCGCCGCGATGAATTCGCGGTCCTCCAGCTCGATGCCGTCCATCGAGACATCGACCTTGGAGACGTCGATCACATTGTCCTTTCCGTCGGACAGGTCGTCGTAATACGCCTTGTAGGTGCCGTTGTCGCACATATAGCGGAAGAACGAGCCCTGCGGCGCGTCGTTGTTGAAAGACAGCGACAGCGTCAGGATCGCACCGGACGGCACCTTGGCGACGATGCCCATGTCCATGGCGATGCCGAGATTCGGGTCCGCCGGCCCCTGCACGGCGTAGCAGTCCGAAATCTCCTCGCCGACCTGATACATGAACAGGTCGATGGTGTGGGCCGCATGGTGCCACAGCAGGTGGTCTGTCCAGCTCCGCGGATTGCCGGCGGCGTTCATGTTGGTGCGGCGGAAGAAGTAGGTCTGAACATCCATCTGCTGGATTTTCAGCTCGCCCTTCTCGATCCGTTTGTGGATCCACTGATGGCTGGGGTTGAAGCGGCGGACATGGCCACCCATCGCGGTGACGCCGGTTTCCTTGGCGATCTTCACGAGATTTTCGGCATCCTCGATGCTGTCGGTCACCGGGATTTCGACCAGCACATGCTTGCCGGCGCGCATCACCTGCTCGGCCTGGCTGAAGTGCATCTTGGTCGGCGTGGTCAGGATCACCGCATCGGCGCGCTTGATGCCTTCGGCAAGATCGCCGGAATAATGCGGAATGCCGTATTTCTTGGCGACCTGAGCGGTGGAATCCTGATTGCCGCCGATCAGCGAGACGACTTCGACGTCGGGAATGCGCTTGAGCGCATCGAGATGCTTCTGGCCGAACGCACCCTGTCCGGCAACGCAGATCTTCATGGCGAAACCCTCTCCATTCAAAATTCAGAAAACCGTCCGTCCTCGCCAGCGGGAGGACGAACGGTTGATGTCAGCACGAACGGACCGCAGCACGCCCCGTCACGGCGAGGCGGAAGCCGTCTGCTACTCCGCCGCGATCCGGGCGGAGTTCGTGCCCTTCGGTTCGAGAATGATGTGCCCCACGGCGGTGTTGGAGGCGGGCACGGTGTAGAAGCGATACGTCTCCTCCACCTGGTCATCCAGCGCACCGCGCATGATGAGCCACATCACCATCTCGATGCCTTCCGCGCCGGCCTCCCGCATGTAGTCCACATGCGGAATTTTGGTCAGCGAGACAGGGTCGCTTCCCAGCTTGTCCAGGAAGTTCTTGTCCCACTCGCTGTTGATCAGACCGGCGCGCGGGCCGCTGATCTGGTGCGACAGACCCCCGGTGCCGAAGATCACCACGCGCAGGTCTTCCGGATAGGATTCCACGGCCTTCCGGATCGCCTTACCGAGGTTGTAGCAGCGGTTGCCGGACGGCGGCGGGAACATGACCACGTTCACCGCCAGCGGAATGACCGGGCACGGCCAAGACTCGTTCACGTCCTTCTTGCCGAACAACAGGCTCATCGGCACGGTGAGGCCGTGATCGACTTCCATGTTGTTGACCACGGTGAGGTCGAACTCGTCCGTGATGACGGACTGGGCGATATGCGCAGCAAGCTCCGCATGACCCTTGACCGGCGGCACGGGGCGCGGCCCCCAGCCTTCGTCGGCGATCTGATATTCCTCCGCGCAGCCGAGCGCGAAAGTCGGGATGACATCGACGGAAAACGCGGTCGCGTGATCGTTGAACACGATGATCGCGACGTCCGGCTTCAGCTCCTCCATCCACTTCTTGGAGAATTCATAGCCGGCGAACACGCGCTTCCAGTAGGGCTCCTCGGTCTTGCCGAGATCGAGCGCCGCGCCGATGGCGGGCACATGTGACGTTCCGACGCCTGCGACAATCTTAGCCACGATCTTTCCATTCCGATTTGCTGCGGTTGCCTTCGACGGGGCGGCCGCCGTTGATCATCATGTCGGCATATTGCTCCTGCGTACCGCCGGTCATGATCGCGGCGACCTGCTGGAACGACAGCCCGTCCGTCGCGCCGAGCTTGGCGGTGAAGTAGATGTTGCCGCCGAGTTCGAGCATCCGGTTCCACTGACGCTTGAGGATCGCCTCGCGCTGCTCGGGCGTCAGCTTGTATTTGTCGAGATATTTGGCCTCGTCGGCCTTGAAAGCCTTGCGGTTCTCTTCTTTCAGAAGCGACATGCAGAACATGTTGATACCATAGCCCTGGCGCGAGCGTTCGGCATCGAAAACATATGTTCCGGGGATGTCGTCGTAAGGCTGATCATTGCGCGCCATCTCGCGTCTCCCTGACCCCCGCCCGGCCCGGCTCAGATCCGAACCGTGAACGGGCATTTGCTGTCTTCTGACATATAACTCGCCGCCATTCATTGCAATGTGACGGCGGCGCAGGGCAGCTCGGCGGAATCAGGCCTCCCGCCGGCCGGATCAGCCCCAGTAGAGCCGCATCGGGTTATCGACCAGCAGTTTTTGCTGCAACGCAGCAGTCGGCGCGATGACGGGGATGCGGTCCACCAGCACGCCATCGTCCGGCGCGACCTTCTTCATATTCGGATGCGGCCAGTCGGTGCCCCAGAGCACGCGGTCCGGAAAATTCTCGACGAGCGAGCGCGAGAACGGCGTCACGTCGTCATAGGGCGGGCCCTGGATGGTGAGCCGTTCGGGGCAGCTCACCTTCACCCAGAAATTGTCGTGCTTCTCCATCAGCCGGTGGAAGCGCTGGTTTTCCGGATCGTCGGCGCCCTTGGCGACATTCGGCGTGCCCATATGGTCCACCACCACGGTGGTCGGCAGGGACGTGAAGAAGTCCTCGAACTCGGGCAGGTCCTGCATCTCGAAATAGATCACGATATGCCAGCCGAGCGGCGTGATCTTCTTGACGATGGCTTCGAGTTCATGGCGCGGCGTCGAATCCACCAGCCGCTTGACGAAGTTGAAGCGCACACCGCGGATGCCGCCGCGGTCCATCGCCTTGAGTTCGTCGGTGGTGATTTCCTCGCCGACGAAGGCGACGCCCTTGGCCTTGCCGTTGGACGCGGCGATGGCGTCCAGCGTGGCCCGGTTGTCCTTGGAATGGCAGCTCGCCTGGACGATCACGTTCTTGTCGAAGCCGAGGAAATCCCGGCGCTGGAACAGCAGTTCCTTGGGTGCGTCGCAGGGCGTGTATTTGCGCTCGGGCGCGTAGGGGAACACGTCGCCGGGACCGAAGACGTGGCAATGGGCGTCCACCGCGCCGGCCGGCGGCTTGTAGGTCGGCTTGGAGGGGTTGGGATGAAACGGGATGTAACCTTCGCTCATTGCCACGCGGGTATCTCCTCCGGCGAATGGTCGCGGCTCCGCCGCGACGGCCTGTAGCATCCGTATTATCGAAGGCGCGCAGGGGCGGTCAAATGGCGCGGCCGGCAGACCTCAGCCGCTCAGCCGCTCGACGGAAGCGCCGCAGGCGGTGAGCTTGTCCTCCAGCCGCTCGAAGCCGCGGTCGAGGTGATACACCCGGTTCACCATGGTCTCGCCCTCGGCGGCGAGGGCGGCGATGACCAGTGAGACGGACGCGCGCAGGTCCGTCGCCATCACCGGCGCGCCCTTGAGGCGGGAGACGCCCTCGATGGTGGCGGTGTCGCCGTCGAGGGAAATGCGGGCGCCGAGCCGGGCCAGCTCCTGCACATGCATGAAGCGGTTCTCGAAGATGCACTCGGTGATCTTCGAAATGCCGGAAGCGCGGCTGACCAGCGCCATGAGCTGAGCCTGAAGATCGGTCGGGAAGCCGGGGAACGGATCGGTCGTCACCTCCACAGGACGGATGCCGCCGCCGTTGCGCGCGACGCGGATGCCCTCGTTGGTGGCGGTCACGTCCGCGCCGGTCTGGCCGATCACATCGAGGGCGGATTGCAGCAGCCCCGCCTGCGCTCCCTGAAGGGTCACGTCGCCGCCGGTCATGGCCACGGCCATGGCATAGGTGCCGGTCTCGATCCGGTCCGCGACGACACGATGGCGCGTGCCGTTCAGCCGGGAGACGCCCTCCACCGTGATGCGGGCGCTGCCCGCGCCCTCGATTTTCGCGCCCATTTTGTTGAGGCAGTCGGCCAGATCGACGATTTCCGGCTCGCGGGCAGCATTTTCGATCACCGTCGCGCCCTGTGCGAGGGACGCCGCCATCAGCGCCACATGGGTGCCGCCCACCGTGACCTTGGGAAACACGATCTCGCCTCCGCGCAGCCCGTTCGGCGCGCGGGCGATGACATAGCCGCCGTCGATCTCGATCTCCGCGCCGAGCCGCTCCATCGCCATCAGCAGGAGGTCCACCGGCCGCGTGCCGATGGCGCAGCCGCCGGGCAGCGACACCTTCGCCTCGCCCATCCGCGCCAGCAGCGGCGCCAGCACCCAGAAGCTCGCCCGCATCCGCGAGACCAGTTCGTAAGGCGCGGTGGTGTCCACGATCCGGGCAGCGGAGAGCAGCAGGGTCTGGCCGTCATAGGTGGATTCGCCGGGCCGCTTGCCGCCGACCATGACGTCCACGCCGTGGTTGTTGAGGATGCGCTGGAGCTGCGCGACGTCGGCCAGCCGCGGCACATTCTCCAGAACCAGCATCTGGTCCGTCAGCAGGCTCGCGATCATCAGCGGAAGCGCGGCGTTCTTGGCGCCGGAAATCTGGATCGTGCCGTTGAGCGGCCTGCCGCCGATGATGCGAATGCGATCCATCCTGCCCCCGAAATTCCCCGAATCGCCGCAGCCTGCGACGCACCAGCTATGGCGCGGATCACCCCGAGGGCAAAATCGCGCGCCATGCGCCGCAGGAAAGAGGCGTCGATTGCGGCGAAAGTCCGTCCGCCGGCACACCGCCGCGCCGAAACGGCAAATCCGCCCCCGGCAGATGCGCCCCGCGCCGGAGACCGGCCCGCATCCCGGCGGCAATACGGGCGATGGCGCACGCCGAAGGAGCTGCCGGTGATTCCCGTCGCGATGAGGCCGACACGATGAGACCGATCCCGCGCCGTCAGGCGTCCTCGTCCCGGCCCGTGGCCGGGCCATCCTGGGCGGCGCGTCCCCGCGCCTGCGCCTTCCGGCGCTTCAGATTGTCGCGCAGCGCCTTGGCGAGCCGCGCCGCGCGCTGCTCCGCGGCAGAGGACGGCCGGGCCGGCGGCTGGGAAGGGGACTTGGAAGGTGGCTGGGACGACGACTTGGCCATGACGGCGACGGCGGCTCCTGCGATGTCCGGACGCCCTAGGGCAGCCGACTCCTGCCGTTCGATACCAGCCGGACCACGGTTCCGACAACACGATCCGACACCGGGACTCCCGGCAACGAGGTTCCGGCAGATGCGCTCCCCGGCGACGGCCTTGAGATGTGGCCACCGCCGGAATCACCCGCGCAGAAACCCGTCGCAGGTGGCGGGTGTCCGGCCCCGTTGGCGGGATACCCCATTCCGCGAACGCCCCGGCCGACCCCTCCTCTCCCGGATCGCGATATTCGCTCCATCCGGCGGCATCGGCGCTCGACATCCGGCTGGCGATCGGTTATGCGGTGCTGGCCGTTGGGCTGGACCTGCTGTCTTGCAGTCCGCTCACTCACGGATGCTGCCGTAGCTCAGTGGTAGAGCACTTCATTGGTAATGAAGAGGTCGACAGTTCAATCCTGTCTGGCAGCACCAGTTGTTTCAATGAGTTAGCAATCAATCGCGCGGATCGCGCTTTCGGCCCGGAAGCACGGCGGAAGCAAAATTGGGCGATCCTCTATCCAATTGGGGTTTGGCTCGTCCGCCGAACGACGCCCTCGCCCCCTTTAGTCAGAAATCGTACGCTGTGCTTCGCGAAGGCTGCCTCAAGGGCAGCGATTGTTTCGGGCCGCGCAATAAGCTGGCCAGGCACCGCCTCGAGGCGAGCGACAGTCACAAGAGATACGCCAGAAGCCGCGGCGAGCTCAGCCTGCCCCCATCTCAACAGGCCTCTGCCGGCCTTTACCATTTCGCTCGTGAGCATTTTAGTTAATCTGCATTGACATTAATAATATCATTTTGATAGAATCGTCCTCGCTGAAAAGCAAGCGGGCCGAATCGAGGCGGCAACCTCGAAACGGCCCTAACCACTGCGGAAAAGGAACTTCGCGCTATGGCTACTCTGAATACTACCCCCCGTCCGATTGATTTTCCATGCGCAGGCACGCTCACGGACGCATGGCGTCTCGTTGAACGCGGCGACTGTAGCGACGCTGAATTGGCAGATGCGATTCTCAGGATCGAACGCCGGCCGGCAACCAACCTGTCAGACGCTCACATCAAAGCCTGCCTGCTCCGATCTCGCCTCGAGGCAATTGCGTCCGGCGATATGCCATCAGGGGACGCTTGGACCTGCCTTCAGGCATTGGCGGATGACATCACCCGGACACTCAATCAATTTAGCCCATCAACTGGCCATTGACGCTTTCGGGGCGCCGCAAGATGGCGGCGCCTCCTTTCCCCGACCCCGCCCCCTGGGTGGGGGTCGCCGGACGTGCGAGAGAAGCTTCCAACCCGCTTCTGCTAACTTGCATTCTTCGGAAACCCTCGGGCAACAAACAATAAACTCATCAACATGAGCAAACATACCGGTAAGCCCCTACGAGGGTCTCGAACCCGCCGAATTAGCTGGCTGACCCCTGAAGTCCCATTTTCCGACTTCAACGCCAACGCTGCGGAGCACGGCGTAAGCCATTGTCAAATGGAAGAAGAACTCCGGTAGCGCGAAATTCAGGAGGAAATCCCGGCCGACGAACGTTCGATCGGTCCCGTTGGGAAACTTCATGAGAATCTCTTTCTCCTCGGTCCCGTTTATCTGTTCGGACGTCAATGATCCGAGGAAGGAGCTTGTAGCGGTGATCCGTGCTTTGAGATCTTCAAAGGAAGACTCATCTTTTCCCAGGTCGGGCAATGGCACACCCGCAAGCCATCCTGTTCTTAGCGCGTGGTTGGTGGCTTGCTGAATCTGGCGATGGAAGGGAAACATGTCAGGGTAAAGCCGAAGCTGAAGGTAGACCGCCTGATCGACCTTCTTTGTTGCTGCATGTGCCGCGGCCTTATCGATGATAAACGACAAATTGCCAAGGTAGCGATTAAACGTCGGGACCGACGCTTGATACATACTTATGCTCATGGTTCCTTCCATTGAGGATGGGGCGAAGACGTTCGATCACGACCGGTAAATATCACTTGGTGGATCGCACCCGCGCATATGCTAGGCAGCTTCTGTCATCCACACAGAAATCCATAATATGATATTGTCAATTATCTAACGGAGATATAGCGTGTTCAGACAATAAATCTGGGAGGTTAAATGGCTGGTCTTCGGTCGGCGTTTACAGCTGTTCTGGGCTGCGCTGTTATGATCACTGGCGCAGTCGCGCCCACAGCAGCACAAACATTCCCTGAGCGCGAGCTACGCATTCTTGTAGGCTTTGCCGCCGGCAGCACAACGGACGTCTTCGTCCGCTATCTAGCGGAGAAAATTCGGCCGCTTGCCGGCAAGCCCATCGTGGTGGAAAATAAAACCGGCGCCGGTGGAAATATCGCGGTCGGCGCAACCGTCACATCGAAGCCCGACGGGCATTCTCTGCTCGTGACGACTGGTGGCACGGTTTCCTACAACGTCCACCTGTTCAAGAATCTCGGCTTTGACCCAATCAAGGATCTTGAGCCCGTCACAACGGTCGTCGCCTTTCCGTTTGTCCTGACCGTCAACGCTACTAAACCCATCAAAACCGTGCCTGAGCTGGTCGCTTACATGAAAGCCAAATCTGAGCCTGGCAACTATGGCTCAGTTGGCGGCGCCGGCATCGTCTTGAGCGAACTATTGAAGCACGAGGCAAAATTCGAGGCCGTGCAGGTGGGTTACCGATCAGTGACAGCCTCGCTCAATGACATGCAGTCAGGCAACCTCGACTTCATGTTCATGGATCCCACCACCGCTATGGCCCAGGTGCGGGATGGCCGTGTCCGCGCCCTCGCCGTGACGACGCCGACGCGCGCCGCCGCGCTTCCGGACCTGCCGACCCTCACCGAACTGGGTTACCCCCGGATCGACAGAGTCTCCTGGCTGGCGGCTCTCCTGCCGGCGAAGACGCCAGAACCCATCATCAGAAAATGGAATGAATGGCTTACCACGGTGCTGTCCGAGGACGACACGAAAGCCTATTTCCGCAAGGTCTATATGGAGGCCAACCCTGGAACGCCAGAAGCCTTGAGGAAACTGCAGCAAGACGAAATCGCGAAATGGGCCGATCTCGTGAAGCTCGCGAAAATTGAGCCTCAATAGAATCTACACGCGGCAGCTTCACGCCCCATCATCTCTCAGGATTTCGGTTCATGGACATCGGCCAGATTTCCGAAACCATCCCGTTCGGGATTGGACACGGCTCCATAGGCGACAAAAGCGGCGCCATCGTCGTCGTCAATGACAGGGCGAGCCTGCTCCCCGCTCTTCTCGATCGCCCTGGTGTCGCGGGTATATTGCCTGCCTCGATGCCGGAATTCATGGGGCAGTGGGAACGGTGGCAGGAGTCGCTGCGCAAACTGACCCCCGATGAGAGGTGGACGTCGGTTGATGACGTGAGGTTCACGGCACCAATCCCGGATCCTTGGAACATCTTCCAGCCATATCATAATTTTGAACGGACCAGCATCGTGACTGGTCAAGCAGACCCTCCAAAGTCTGAGCGTGTTCTGCCGGATTTCTTCTTCGGATCGCGCTCCGCGCTCGCGGGCTATGGCGACACGGTTTTTCAGGAAATGGATGGCGGACGCTTCGACTTCGAGGTGGAGATCACGGCGATTATCGGCAAGGAAGCCTATAGAGTGTCCGCCGATGATGCGCTGGACTATGTGGCCGGTTACTGCATCACCAACGATTTCACCATGCATCACGCATGGTGGCGCCCAATCCGGAACAAGTCACGTATCAACGACAATATCAGAATGAAGAACTTTCCGGGGTACAGCCCGGTGAGCCGCGTGATCGTTCCGAAAGACTTGGTCGGAGACCCTCACAATCTGCGGGTGCGAACTTGGGTCGATGACATGCTGCGGCAGGATATCCGGACAGACACCATGCTGTGGTCTGTGCCGGAGCTTATCGAATATCTCTCGTGGGTTATGCCTCTGCGGCCGGGGGACATGATCCTTTGCGGGTCTCCCGGCGATTTGCCTATGCCTGAAGGAGTGAAGGCCGGCGTGCTGCCCGGACAGGTCGTCCGGTGCGAGATCGAGCGTATCGGGCAGCTCGTAAATCCGGTGAGCCTCCAGGATCAGCGTCCGCCTTATCAACCTAAATCCTAGTTTATTCGGCAGCATCAATAGGGAGGAATGCCATGCTGACACGTCGAAGCTTTATGGCCACCGCCGGTGGCGGCGTCGTCGCTGCATCCAGCGGCCTTTCCACATTAGCCGACGACTTTCCATCGAGAGCGATCAGAATCGTCGTGCCGTTCGCGCCTGGCGCAGCGATCGATGTCACTGCCCGGCTCCTTCAGCAACCCTTAACCGCGGCATTTGGGCAATCAGTCGTCATCGAAAATCGGCCCGGCGCGACGGGGATGATTGGCGCCAGCTACGTCGCCCAAGCTGCTCCCGACGGCTACACGCTGCTCTACATGCCCGGATCCGGGCTGGCCCTGCGCAAGTTTGTCAGCAAGGTACCCGTTCCCGACCTGCTGACCGACTTCACTCCGATTGCCACCACAGTGGAGTTGGCAAGCTTCATCGTAGTTGGCGGCCATACCTCAATTAAATCACTTCAGGATCTGATCGATTATTCTTCAAAAAATCCCGGCAAGCTGAACTACGGTTCAGCCGGAGTGAACTCAACTCAGCATATCGTCGGCGAGTTGCTCGTCCGGCACGGCGTAAAGATGGTCAACGTCCCGTTTCAGGGAATCGCTCCCGCGATGACCGCATTGTTGGGCGGCCAGGTCGACGTAGGTATCTTCGACCTCGCAACAATTAAGGCATCCATGAAGGATGATAACATCCGGATTCTAGCCGTGGCTTCGCCAAAGCGGCACGCAGGGGCCCCCGATATTCCGACCGTTTCCGAAACACTATCGGGTTTCGAAATGCCCACATTCTGGATCGGCATTTTCGGACCTAAAGGCATGGCAGCTTCGCTTGTGTCTCGATTGAACGCCGAGGTCACCAAGGCTCTGGATAGCCCAGAGGTGAAGGAAAAACTTCTGAGCCAGAACTACGCCATCATCCCCAACTCTCCAGAGGGCGTAGCCAAACTCGCCAGGGACAGCGTCGAGGCTCATAGACGTGTCGCAGAGCTTGCAAAGTTGACGCCGCAATAACACGCTGGAACTGAAAGTCCTCGAATTCCGCACTCAGGCAATCCGGTGAACCGCCATGGCTTCCCAGCACCTCGGCATCGCCGAACTCGCCCAACTGTGGATCGCCCGTCCGGCCGAACGCGACAGCCCCGACATACTTCGGATCCCGAGCCATGGCTTCGGCGCGGCGGATCGCCTGAGTGGCGCTCTGGCACTCCGTGGCCTCGGCAGGGGCCGGGCCATCCTCGGAATCCACGAACGGGAGTGCGACGTAATAGGTGACCGACATGGAGCCTCCACGCGTTAACCAGTTGGATCATAGCGCGGTGACGGCCGGGCTGCATCCCGATAGACAGATACTGCATGGAGAGGTGACCGAGCGGCTTAAGGTGCCGCGCCTCCAGGCGCGGTGTGCGGGAAACCGTACCGGGGGTTCGAATCCCTTCCCTCTCCGCCAGATATTTTCCTAAAGTCTTGATTTACTTGGGATATTCGCGTCGTCGGCGACATGTCGCACGTGAGTCCCACATCCAGTCCCACTACTGATCGTTGCTGGGGTGCTCCACGTCTCAACGTGGCACGCGTTTGAAGTGTGGTGGATGCTCTGTCACCACAGCTTGGCTTGCTACTGGCCAAAGGGATGTGACGTCGTAGTGCGTAGGAGGCACGAGCAGGTCTGGTCCCCCGCCCCCCCATGGTCACCCGAACGAATTGTAGGTTCCCCTGTAAAGGCAAGCGAGCAAGCGAGCCAAATTCCAACTTTTCTGACAAGCTCGTCAAACATGATGCATCAGGCGCTATCGTCCTGATTTTAAGGTGAGACGGCTGACTATTCCGGCAATGGCGGTGAGTTGCGGATAGATTCAGTATTAGGTGACGACGCCTCCGCAACCGACATGCTCGTTATATCGGGCAGCACCTCAGGCACGACGAACATACGGGTTAACAATGTCGGCGGCGCTGGGGCGCCGATAACCTCAAGCATGATTTCCGTGGACGCAGCACGGTCAATGCAGGCGGTACAAGCCTCGTTCAGCACACCGAACGGCTTTGGGGCGAAATAGGACTGAACGCATCCCTGGACTGGAACGACGGGAAATATTCTGTCTTTTCCCAAGGCAGTGTAGCAACCAGTTTTTCCAGCTTTGGTGCCAGTCACCAATTGGCGGGAAAGGTCGGTTTTATGACCACGTGGTAGTTTTTTACCACTCCTGCGCAGTTAGATCTGGGAACGGCGACTCTCTGCCGAGCGGCTCCTGAAATCGGAACAACCACTTTCGGCCCCGACCATGTCGGTGCAACGGCGTCCGCTTTCGCCCTAGACCGCTCGGAAGCTGTCGTTCCGCTTCCCACCCCATCTAAGACCTCGCGGAATCCTATTTCTGCGATCTTGCGAATCCCTCCGGTAAGTACGGGCCTGAAGCGGAATATCTGCTTTTTGCGATAGCATGATGCAAAACTGCCGGAGCGTCCCATGCCTTCAATCTGGCTCTAAAAGGCATGACCCGCGCGGCGGCGGTCCCCGAGATGGTCACAATCCACGTGCCATTCCATCCACGTGCCATTCCGCGTCGTGAAGCGTGGCGGGCGGAAGGAGATGCGGATGCCCGAGGGCGCCACGTGGCCGAGGCGGACCGACAACACGCTGGTCGAGGCGCTGGCCCGCGCCTTCCGCTGGAAGCGCATGCTGGATTCGGGTGATTTCGCGTCAATTTCTGAACTGGCCGATCGTGAGGGCATTGCCTTCACCTACATGGCCCGTGTCTGCGCCTGACGTTGCTTTCTCCTGACATCTTCGAGGCAATCCTAGGCGGGAAGCATGTTGCAGAAATCACGCTGGCATGAGCTCTGCAGCCGTTTCCGGTTGAATGGTCAAGGCAGACTTGGATAGATAGTGCAATCCCCTGAGCACCTTCTGCAAGCCGTGCCGCCAAGTGGGGGCAATGCAGGAACTGATCGGGGGCATTAAATGGCAATCAAGAAGAGCGACATATACCGATCCCTTTGGGAAAGCTGCGACCAGCTTCGCGGCGGTATGGATGCCTCGCTTTATAAGGATTACATCCTCACCCTCCTCTTCGTGAAGTACGTCTCCGACCGCGCTGGCCAAGCCGACGCGCTGATCGAGGTGCCGGTTGGGGCGTCGTTCTCGGACATGAAGGCTCTGCGCGGGTCCAAGAACATCGGCGAGGGGATGGACACGATCATCGCCTGCATCGCCGAAGAGAACGACCTCAGCGGCGTGATTGACCGGGCCTTCTTCAACGACGCCGAAAAGTTCGGTCGCGGCCAGAAGATGATCAATACGCTGACCGCGCTGATCAACATCTTCAGCCGGGAAGAGCTGAACTTCTCGAAGAACCGCGCCGACGGCGACGACATCCTCGGCGACGCCTACGAATACCTGATGCGCAACTTTGCTACCGAGGCGGGCAAGTCCAAGGGGCAGTTCTACACCCCGGCCGAGGTATCGCGGGTCGTGGCCGCCGTGGCGGGTGTCAGCCGCGCCACCAGCCCGAAGCAGACGGTCTACGACCCGACTTGCGGCTCGGGCTCGCTGCTCCTCAAGGCCGCCGAGACCGCCCGCGTGCCAATCACCATTTTCGGGCAGGAGATGGACATCGCCACCCGCGGCCTCGCGCGCATGAACATGATCATGCACAACCGCGCCACGGCCGAGATCGCGCAGGGCGACGTCATCGCCGAGCCGCATTTCCTAGCCGACGCCCAGACCCTCCAAACCTTCGACTTTGTCGTCGCCAACCCACCCTTCTCGGCTAAGGCTTGGGCCGCCGGGTTGACGGCTGAGACGAAATACGGCCGCTTCGTGGATGGCGAACCGCCCGCCAAGAACGGCGATTTCGCTTTCCTGCTACACATCCTCGCCTCGATGAAGGCCACCGGCTCGGGCGCGGTCATTCTGCCGCACGGCGTCCTGTTCCGCGGCAATGCCGAAGCCAGACTGCGCGAGAAGATCCTGAAACGGGGCTACATCAGGGGCGTCATCGGCCTGCCCGCCAACCTGTTCTACGGCACCGGCATCCCAGCCTCGATCATCGTGCTGGATAAATCCGAGGCCACCGCCAACCGCCCGGTTTTCATGATCGATGCATCCAGGGGCTTCATCAAGGACGGCAACAAGAACCGCCTGCGCGAGCGCGACATCCACAAGATCATCGACGCCTTTACCCGCCAGCAGACAATCCCGGGCTATTCCCGCCTCGTCCCCTTCGACGAGATCGCCCGCAACGACTTCAACCTGAACATCCCCCGCTACATCGACGGCTCCGACCCCGAGGATCTGCAGGACATCACCGCCCACCTGCACGGCGGCGTGCCAGAGCGGGACATCGACGCGCTGGGCGAGTTCTGGGCCGTCATGCCCACGCTGCGCGCCACGCTCTTCGGGCCGAACCCGCGGCCTGGCTATGCCGATCCGCTGGTCGCGCCCGATCAGGTTCGCGCGACCATCCGCACCCACCCGGATTTCGCGGCCTTCCGCGCGCAGGTCACCGCCATCCTGGACGGCTGGATCACCGCCAACACCCCCCTCCTGATGGGCATCAAACAGGGCGACCACCCGCGCGATCTGATCCACACCATTGCCGAGGACATGCTGACCCGGTTCGAAGCAGCCCCCCTCGTCGACAAGTATGAGGCCTATCAGCGGCTTATGTCCTATTGGGCCGCCACCATGCAGGACGATGTGTTCATCATCGCGGGCGGCGGATGGCTGGCGGCGCGCGATCTGCGCGAGGCGCGAAAGGAAACCAGCGACGACGGCAAGGTGAAGTGGCTGGAAGAGGGCGACCTGACGGTGAACAGGGTGCGCCTTGTGGCAGATGTGATCCCGCCCGCCCTGATCACCGCGCGCTTCTTTGCGGACCTGAAGGCCGAACTGGATCAGGCCACGGCCCGGGCCGAGGAGCTGGGGCGCGAGATCGAGGAGCTGGCCGAGGAACACGGGGCCGAGGGTGGGCTGTTCGAGGAACTGATGGCCGATGGGGCCAAGCTGACGGCGGGCGGTGTGAAGGCGCGGCTCAAGGACAAGACCATCGAACCCGGCGAAAAGGCCCTGCTGAAACAGGCGGCCAAGCTTTTCGAGGAGGAGGCCGAGGCGAAACGGGCGATGAAAGAGGCCGAGGCGCGGCTGACAGAGGCCGTGTTAAAGAAATACCCCACCCTGACCATGGGCGAGATCCAGACCCTTGTGGTGCAGGACAAGTGGCTGGCCGACATCACGGCGGCCATCGGGGCCGAGGTCGAGGCGCGGACGGAAACCCTGACCGCCCGCGTGCGGGTGCTGACCGAGCGCTATGGCCAGACCCTGCCGCAGATCCTGCAGGATCTGGCCGGGCTGGAGGCGCGGGTGGCCGGGCATCTGGCGGCGATGGGGATGGCGGGATGAGTGAGGACACCAACGCAACGTTTAATGATCTTTATCGCCGGATAAACGCGAAGGATAAGCAGATACTGTCAACCGAGATCCTCGCACAGGGCGATTTGCCTGTCGTAGATCAAGGAAAGTCTCAGATCGCAGGCTACACCAACAACCTTGCGAAGCGATTCACTCCCCCAGATGGCGGCGTGATCGTATTCGGAGACCACACAAGGATCGTGAAGTTCGTTGATTTCGATTTTGCGATTGGGGCGGACGGAACGCAACTCATCGCTGCGCGAGGCGATAACGACACGCGCTTTCTGGCATTTCTGCTATCGGCGCAGGAAGTCCCAAACACGGGATACAACCGACATTTCAAATTCCTGAAAGAAATGACGTTCTCGGTCCCCACTCTCCCCGAACAACAGGCCATCGCCGCCGCGTTGTCGGATGCGGATGGGGTGGTGGCGGGGTTGGAGCGGGTGATCGCCAAGAAGCGCCTGATCAAGCAGGGCGCGATGCAAGACCTCCTCACCGCCCGCCGCCGCCTCCCGGGGTTCTCGGGGGAGTGGGAGCCTGTCAATCTCGCAAGAGAGTCACACCTTAAAGCTCGGATCGGCTGGCAAGGCCTGACCACCAACGAATACCGCGACAGCGGCGAGTATCACCTAATCACTGGAACTGAGATTACCGATGGGCGGGTGGACTGGCGTCGATGCGTCTTTGTGGACAAATGGCGCTACGATCAAGATCGGAACATCCAGCTTCGCAATGGGGACGTTCTTCTGACCAAAGACGGCACGATCGGCAAGGTTGCGCAAGTTCGTGATCTGCCCGGTCCCGCTGCCCTGAACAGCGGTGTCTTTGTCATTCGACCAAAGTCAGAGGCTTATGACGCAACCTTCCTATTTCATGTCCTCCGTTCTGCTGTGTTCGACACTTTCCTTGCCAAGCTGACCGCAGGATCAACAATCGTTCACCTTTACCAAAAGGACTTGGTCACTTTTGAGTTCCTTGGACCGGGCATCGCAGAACAGAGGGTCATAGCAGAGGCGCTTGACGACATGGACACCGAAATCCAGGCCCTCGAGTCCCGCCTGACCAAGGCACGGGCGGTGAAGGAGGGGATGATGCAGAATCTTTTGACAGGGCGGGTCAGGCTGGTCTGACTGGGTGACAATTTCCACGGGGGTATTTCCATGGCCATCGGCGATCCGGAACGCGCCACGCAGAACCGCATGATCGCGCAGATGTGCGGCGATACCTCTGGCACGGTCGGTGGCCTCGGCTGGCGATACCTCGGCGACTGGCAGAAGCGCGAAGGCAACGCCAATATCGAACCCTCCCTGCTGCGTCCCTGGCTGCTGGCTCGCGGGTATGACCCCGAGGTGGCGACCAAAGCCATCGCCGAGTTGCAACGCGCCGCCCGGATGGACGGGCTGAAACTCTACGAGGCCAACCGTGCCACCTATGACATGCTGCGCTATGGCGTGCAGGTCACTCCCGGCCCCGGCGAGGCCCCGGTAACCGTGCGCTTTGTCGATTGGGACAACGCGCAGGCCAATGACCTGGGCGTCGCCGAAGAGGTGGCGGTCACGGCGAAGAACCCCAAGGCCTATAACAAGCGCCCCGATCTGGTGATGTATGTGAACGGCATCGCCATGGGCGTGGTGGAGCTGAAGAAATCCACCGTCGATCTGGGCGAAGGCATCCGCCAGACGCTGGACAACCAGCGCCCCGAGTTCATCCGCCACTTCTTCACCACGGTGCAGATCACCTTTGCAGGCAACGACATGCAGGGCCTGCGCTATGCCGCGATCCAGACCCCGCAGCCCTATTGGCTGGCCTGGAAAGAGGAGAGCGCGATCACCAACCCGCTGGACCGTGACGTGGCGCAGATGCTGGCGCCCACGCGGTTCCTGGAGCTGATCAACGATTTCATCCTGTTCGATGCGGGCATCAAGAAAGTCACCCGCCCCAACCAGTATTTCGCAGTGAAGGCCGCGCAAGAGGCCGTGGCAGCGAAAAAGGGCGGGATCATCTGGCAGACCCAAGGCTCGGGGAAAAGCCTGATCATGGTGATGCTGGCCCGCTGGATCCGCGAGGCCCGCCCCGATGCGCGGATCCTCGTTGTGACAGACCGCAGGGAACTGGACGACCAGATCGAGGCGGTTTTCGGCAACACCGGCGACAAGGTGCGACGCGCGAAGTCCGGCGCCGACCTGCTGGCTGCGCTGGCCGACCCAAAGGATCGGGTGGTGTCCTCGCTCGTTCACAAGTTCGGGCGGCGGGAAGAGGACGAGTTGGGCGCCATGATTGGCGACATCCAGCGCGGCCAGATCGGCGCGCCGGTTGGCGAGTTCTTCGTCTTCATCGACGAGGCGCACCGGACCCAATCGGGCAAGCTCGCGCGCGCCATGCGAACTATCCTGCCTGGCGCGGTGTTCTTCGGCTTCACCGGCACGCCGCTTCTGCGGTCGGACAAGCAGACATCGCTCGAGGTGTTCGGGCCCTACATCGGCACGCCCTATCGCTTCAACGAGGCGGTCGAGGATGGCGTCGTGCTGGACCTGCGGTATGAGGCGCGCGACATCGACCAGCGCGTGGCTTCGCCCAAGAAGATCGATGAATGGTTCGAGGCCAAAACGAAGGGCCTGACCCCGGTGGCCAAGGCGACCCTGAAACAGCGATGGGGCACGTTGCAGCGCGTGCTGTCCTCGAAGGATCGCCTGGAACAGATCGCCAACGACATCATCATGGACATGGAGTTGAAGCCGCGGCTCAACGCTGGCCGCGGCAACGCCATGCTGGTGGCGGGGTCGATCCCCGAAGCGTGCCGACTGTTCGAGATCTTCCGCAACTCCGGCTCTGACCTCGCCGGAAAATGCGCAATTGTCACGTCCTACACACGCAACGCCTCGGAACTGACCGGCGAAGAGGCCGGGATGGGGGAGACGGAAAAGCAGTACGTCTATCGCGTCTATGACCGGCTGATGACCGATCTGGGCACGGATGAAGAGGCTTATGAAGCCGAGGCGCTGCGGAAGTTCCGCAAGGAACCGGCGCAGATGAAGCTGCTGATCGTCGTCAGCCGCCTGCTGACCGGCTTTGACGCGCCAACCGCGACCTACATCTACATCGACAAGCAGATGCGCGACCACGGGCTGTTCCAGGCGATCTGCCGGGTGAACCGCCTGGACGGGGACGACAAGGATTACGGCTATGTCGTCGACTACAAGGATCTGTTCAAGAATATCGAAACGGCCGTCGAGGACTACACCTCGGGCGCCTTCGACGCCTTCGATACTGCCGATGTTGAAGGGCTGATTTCGTCGCGGGCGGAAAAGGCGGGCGAAGACCTGATGACCGCGCGCGACGCCTGGTTCGGGCTGCTGGACCCCGTGGAACAGCCCAAGGGCGACGACCAGGTGCTGGCCTATTTTTCGAGCCCCGGAGGATGGGAGACCGATCCGCAGGCCGATGAAAAGGCACGGCGGCGTCAGGCGCTTTACAAACTGGCAGGAGCTTATGCCCGGGCGTTCGCATCCGTGGCTGACGATCCTGCGGCGTCGGGCGTGAACGACTTGCAGCTGGCGCAGTACCGGGGCGAGGTGGAACGGGCGATTTCGCTACGGGATGCGGTGCGACTGCACAGCGGCGATGCCGTGGACATGAAACAGTTCGAGCCCGCGATGCGGCACCTGATCGACACCTACATCAAGGCCGACGAATCCGAGGTGATTTCGCATCTGGAAGATATCAGCCTGATCGATCTGGTGGCGAGCAAGGGGGCGGCAGCCGAGGGGGAGTTGCCAAATTCCCTGAAGAAGAAGCGCGAGAACGTGGCCGAAGCCATCGAGAACAATGTGCGCAGGCTGATCATCGACGAAACGCCGGTGAACCCGAAGTTCTACGAACGAATGTCAGAGCTGCTGACCGACCTCGTCAAGAAGCGGAAGGACGACGCCATCGCCTACGCGGAATACCTGGAAAAGATCGCGGAACTGGTCAGGGCGGTAAAGGCAGGGCACGGCAGCGAATACCCGTCGACCATGGCCACTCCGGGGCGCAAGGCGCTTTACGACAATCTCGGTCAGGATGAAGCCGCGACCATGGCGGTTGATGAAGCGATCCGCAGCACGACTCAGACGGGATGGCGCGGCAACAAGATGAAGGAGCGGATGCTGCGGCGAAAACTGCTGGAGATCCTCTATTCAGAGGACGCCGTGGACAACATCATCGAGATCATCCGGTCGCATGATGAATACTGAACTGATCGAGATCGCCGGGCTGTCGGTGGAACTGGTCCGCAAACCGATCAAGAACCTGCATATAGGGGTCTATCCGCCCGCTGGGCGCGTACGTGTTGCTGCCCCACCGGCCATCAGCGAAGACGCCGTCCGGATCGCGGTCGTGACCCGGCTCGGCTGGATCAAGAAGAAGCAGCGCGAGTTCGAAGGTCAAGCGCGACAATCCGAACGCCGGTATGTCTCCGGCGAAACCCATTTTGTTTTCGGAAAACCGCATAGGCTTCTTGTCCAGCCGAACGATAAGAACCGCTGTTCAATCCGGCCTGACGCTTCGGATCGACTGACGATGTGGGTGCCTGCAGGCTCGACAACCGATCAGAAGGCACGCTGGATGGCGACGTGGTACCGATCGCAGCTGCGGGAAAAGGCCGCTCCCCGTATCGTCAAGTGGTCGGATCGGCTGGGCGTACCGGTACCGCGGTGGGGCATCAGGTTGATGAAGACGAAGTGGGGCAGCTGCAATCCCGAAAAGGGGCTGGTGTGGCTGAACCTCGACCTGGCGAAGAAGCCTCTGGCCGCCCTCGACTACGTCATCCTGCATGAAATGGCCCATTTTGTGTCCCCACGACACGATGAGCTCTTTTTGAATACCCTCGATCGGAACATGCCGGGATGGCGGCAAATCCGATCGGACCTCAATGCGCTACCCCTTTCGGAATGAAGCTCGATGGAAAAGTTCGATATCTGTTGCTATCGCTAACGCCACTGGCATCGAAGTGTTCAGGCGCCGCGGGGAACCATCCCTATATTTTCAACTTGTTACGGGCTCTACACCGAATGGGCGCAGTTGAGAGGTCCGGTGAATATCTGGCTTCAGAGAGCTTGTCCGGCCGCATCCGGATCGGGAGAACTGCTTTCGCAGGGGCAAGTGGCGGGCCGATCGCGATTCGAACACGTATGCCCAAGCAATCGACGGGGACCCCGCTAGGCGTCCAGCGATGTCGGCTTTCGAGAGGGGTCTAGTATCCAACCGAACTGCGGAACTGGGGCGCAACGCGGCCCCTCAGGCAACGACCCAATTGCGGACGTTGGGATTTAATTCTTCAATGGCTTGGGCGGCAGGCAAAAGAAGGTGGGGCGCGCAATGCGCTGTCTGCCGTTGTAGCGTTGACAGCACCATCCGGCATGAGCCCGAACTGGTTCGCAACGCACCCAAACAGTAGCCGAACTTTGTGTCCAGGATTTTAAAGGCTGTTATAACGTAACATCCCATGGCAGATTGATCCACGTAGATGCGATGCAGAGGTGCGCGAATGCCGAGGGGCGGCGGCTTCTATTCAAGTGAGCAGGCAAACCATTTTCGGGCATCAAACGTTCGTGTCCGGATAGGTGGCGTCGACGCGGCTAATGCGGTGCCTCCGCTGCCAGGAGGCCATTCCGGCGGGCCGTCCAGGGCCGATAACGCCGACAGAATTTGGTCGATGTGGGCCCTGATCCCGCGGAACTGGCGAAGAGCCGGGACCGACTCTACCGCAGAGGCATCTGACGCCCACTCTGCGAGGATTGCCCGCTTCTGGGCCTTGGATAGGTGCCGATCCGCCAGGACCTCTTCCGGGCGTTGATAGACAGGGCCAATGGTCGGAAATGGCGCTCGAGAGCCGCTAAAGCCACCATTCAGCTGTGTCATTGCTGTCCTCCATGCTCCTTTCTGTTTTCGGACGATCAGCGATTTAGGAAGGACCGCGCGGGTTTCAAGGGGCTCAGCATGCCACCTCTCTGGCAGCCGGCACGACCTCAAGCTGGGGAGGCCTTACCCCTTACTCCGGCTCCGCCCGGATTGCCGCCAAGGCCCCCGGACCCAGCGCAGCCTCCGGCGAGCAAACGTCAAAACAGTTGTACTTCGGTACAATTCAATCGGCGACCAAGTCCTTGCTTCAGCAAAACAATATCGGGCCTTCTTTCAGGTCGAAATTGTCGGACCTATCGGGCTCTAACAGCCCAATCGACGCACTCGCCCGACTCAGTTTTCAAAGTGATTCTACTTTGGGTTAGGGCGTCCCTAAAGCGTCAACGAAAACGCCGGGTACATCGCATCCGGGCCCATAGATGGTCCTGCGCTTCAGATGGGCCAGAACCGAGCAAGACTCCACTTTTCCCCGTCAGAGACGAAAACGGCCCTGAACTTACTCCCGTCGGATAGCACCAGCCTGGCACTGAGATCGGGCATAAACACCCCAATCTGCCCTCCCAACGGCCTCGGAAAACTGATTGACTTTGGCTCTCCAAGTCCAGCCTTCCTCAGTGCGGCTCCAGATTGCCACGCCATCCAATCTGGCGATCCCGCGAGACCATCGCATTGGAGCTTTCGCCAGCCGCGCCTCGCATGATCGATCAAAGCCATTTGCTCGGCCCCTAAGCTCGGCGATTCAACTCTTATGTGGGCGGTTGAGCCCTGGGATATTCAGTCCAGGTAAGACACCTGTGGTTCATCCGGCACTGCCAGAGCCTCTGATTCATTGCAACGATGGGGCGCTCCTCGCCTGTACCTTTTTGCGGAGACGGATTTCTTCTGCCACCCCTCTTTCGGCTTAGCCCAGGCAGGCAGCATGTCTATCCTGCAAGGAAGCTTGCGGTCGTCCACCTTAATTCCTGGCCTCTTACAAAGTCGGCACCTCCTATTCAAACGCCTCAGGCGCCAGATGGATGCCGCGGCAGACGCGAATGATATGTTCCCACAATCGGCGCATACATACCGATAGCTAACCAGATCAATAGCCACGCCATCACGCCTGCGGCGGTACGGTTCGATCCCCGTACGCTCGTAGACTTGCCATCCGATCTGAGCGGTCTTTGGCAGTTTTTCTGGATTACGCATAATCAATCTCCGCCAGAATACGAAAATCCCGAGATTTCACCGGTCCGTGTGAAGCCAACGCCGGAAAAAATGTCAGCGGTGTCACTTGCGCGCGAAAAGAAATACATTTCTCATATCTTCCAATGTTCTATGTATTTTCTCTTCTGGCTGCGCCTTAAGTGACACCGCTGACACTCGCCAGAACTCTGCGCCTGCCCGCGTTCAAGGCGATGTCGGCTCGAACTTCCGCGCGGCGATTACGCTCCTGGTCCGCGAGAGCTCTAAACCGTCCGTCATGGACCCGAGGATTCACTATCCACTTGAGCCGAGCGCCAGCTCCCTGTTGTTCTACCCAACCTTGCAGCGACAAGGTGCCCATTGCGGCCTGAAGGCGAACACGGCCCGCATCGTTGGAAAGCTGGCGATACGCACGGCCGATTTCTCTAGCGGTGACATGCGGTGAGGCTCGAGCGAGAATATAGCCCGCGATCCACCGCGCATCCTCGACATCCGGCGTCCTAGTCATCAGGGTCCGATAAGCATAGAGCGCGTGACCGTATAAAAACCCCTGGATGTATCGGCGAGCTCTTTCCGCGGTGTCCGCTGGGATCAGCCCGGCTGGGGGGTCTCCTAGGAGAGGGCTTACACTTGCGGCCCAGTCGATCAGGTGGAACGCCAAGGCGTAACGACCGAACTCATTAGGCGTCTTGTTGAGCCACTGCTTGAGTGACGAAGGCAGGTCTACACGCTCGCATTCTCTAGACGCGAACTCCTGAATCTTTTCGAGCTCTGCACCCGCGTCAATAGAGAGTCGATAATCGACTATCTCTAGGTCGGCGAGTGCCGATGCAACTCGGGGGATAGATTGATCCAAGATTCTATCAGCAGGAATATCGGACCCGTGGCCCGTTCGATGGATTTTAACCAACGAAAACCGTTGGAGGAGACCGTCGTCAGTCAATCCCGATGCGATACGGCCCAACTTGTCCTCCTGAATGGTCCCCAAAATAGCAATTGCGTTATGCAGAACGGACAGACTCTCGGCTCCCTTACGATCGACTGTATAGGTGTCGCCTTCCTTTGCCTCGAGGAAGAAAGGCCTGTCCTTGCCAGCTCGCGCCCGATAGGCGTCCAGCCCACCGAGCAAGCCAGTCAGCTCCTCGGAAAAGTACAGGATTGGCGCTGAAGTTGAGTTTTTCGCCAGCAGGCCTGCGAGAGCTTCGGTGGTAGCGTCGTTCGTAATCTTTCGTCTGAGTAATGGTTCCCGCAGAGACGGTTGAGATATCTGCTCGAAATCTGGCTCGATGGCCGAAGAGGACGTCTCTGACTCTTGCGGAGCATTGGGTTCCACGCGATGCTGCTTCCTGCCGCGGCGTTTTCGGTCGGAGACCGGAGGCAAGGTTTCGTCAAATGCCTGCTTCTCAAGAGCGTACTGCTCTCGCCACTGCCTTTCTATCGACTTCGGGAACGCCATTGCAGCCTTTACTGCAGGCGATTTAGCCGTGCCGGGGTCGCCTACAATTGCCGTCCAGAGTATACATGATATGTTCCATTCATCGCTGTGCTGCCGTAGGTGGATCTTTATTCCCGCCGGGATGAGAGACGATAAGGCCGTTACGGTGGCAGCTGCCATCGCACCTGGATCGACCCCGATACGTAGCGCCCGATCCCGAGCAAATTTTTCAACATAAGCGGGCAGGATTCCAGGCGGCAGGTCCTGTGGGGCGTGCTGCTCTTCCCAAAGATCTCCGGGATCCGGCCATTTCCCATCACGCATGCCATCTGGCTTGCTGATTTCCACCGCCTCGAACTCCGCTTCAGGGTTCGCCACGCCTATGGCATTCTGGCCGTAGCGGTAGGCGTTCTGAACCTTGGTTTGCAGATCGTCTACATCCCAGGGCGGAGCGCAGCGGTCGTTCCAGTGCTCGAGCATCAGGTCCAGGGCAGCGTGTTCGCTAACCCCGAAGTCCTTCAATCGGGAGGCGACTACGAATGCCCGATGGTCACCCCCCGCGCCCTCAACCGCGGGCTCGGCAGCCTCAAGCCACCCCCTGGCGCGCTCAACGGCTGCAGGCGTGTCGAGTTCAACGGTGACATCTGCGACCGCCCCGGAGCGCTCGCGCGCTCGACCTACCGCCTCAACGAGACACAGCGGGGCCCCAGCTATCGGCCTATTACTCGAAACCGAATACGCACCAGCCTCTGTGCAGCTTCCTGGCGCTACGACGTATCCTCCCCTTCCCCTAACATCTATGCCAACGCCCAGCTTGCCCGCGCTGTTTGGCACAGGGCGATCAGCCCAGAAGTATAGATGGCGCCCCCCAGACGGGGTTTCGACGGTGAAGGTATCGGGGAGGTCCTCATTATCCAACTGCCACGCAAGCAGAGCGCCGTCGCCAGACTTTCCCTTCTTATTGTCCACGTCTACTACCATCAGGTAGCGATTATTCCCGTCAAGGCAGGTAGGTATGCCGAGGTTGAGGGACGGCTCGTGACCCAGAATCTTCCTAACTTCGATATCCTGGGCGGTCGCCTGCTTCTGCCAACCCTTTAGGAGGGGAATCTTCTCTCTCTTGGCTGCAGCGGTATCACCGAGAGGCTTTCTCGGCGCATCAGGTCAAAAAGTGCATCAAAGCGAGAGATCATTAGAGCCTCCCTGCTTCGGCCAGTACTCAATGCGCATGATCGCCTCGAATTGGCTATCAAGCTGGTCTAATGGGCTAAGAAGGGTAGGCGCCTCAGCGCACTCGGTAACCGGAAGATTCGCAATGAAGAGAGGAGCATCATCACTGACGTAGGGACGGAGATTTCGGTTCCAAGAATCAACTCTGGTTTGCTCGGTGACCACAGAGAACAACAGGTCCGCCCGAGGAAACTGAAGCGAAAACGCTACTTGGCTCTCTGCCGACAACCGCCCTGCAAAAATTAAAAACATACTCGATAGAGGAATTAGGGACCGGAGAGTGTCATGGTGGAAGGTAGCAACACCTCGCTCCATGTCATCAGCAGCTGAACCATCACCGTCGTCGATAAGCGCTACGTGCTTGCGACCTGGGAGCTGCTTGAAGAATTCAATATTCTCGTTAGTTACACGTTTGCGCGGCCAGAGAACCATTGCTGGTTCACGGGCAATTGTGTTATAAATCATAATGTTGTTTCCTATTTGGCCCCGTTCAGCCCGGCAGCTGGCGGGGCCTTTTCTACGCCCCGCGGGAACCGTTAATCTTAGCGCGGCCGCCGACGAAACTCTGGGTTTAGAGCGGCGCCCAAGGGCCCGCCTAGCGAGAGCGACTAGACGCTGTGGCGTATTGCCATCTCGTCAGATTCTCGGTCGCAGCAAACTTCCCCGGTCAGACGTTGGGGCCACGGCTCCGCGCTTCAATGAATGCACGAACGTCGCTAACCCTATAACCTAAGCGGCGCGGACCAATACGAATAGGACGGAGACCGATGCCAAGCTTTTCCCATCTCGGGATGGTCTTCTGATGCACGCTAAGTGCTGCGGCAAGTTGCTTTCTCGAAAGTAGAACGTCGCCACCCAGCGTGTCGGTGAGCACCGACCTGTCGAAGTCGGTATTAGAGACCGTACGGATATCGCAATTCGAGGCAGTAGATGGAACAGCAGCAGGAAAAGACGTCATTGCGCCCTCGCATTCCGTTGACCAGACCAGATTTTGGAAAAAGGTGGCTCGGAACGCTCATGCCCCACGATCATCAATTACAATCAATGTCCGAGACGCCTACTAGAGGGGGCGAGGCTCTAGCAAGATTTAATCGCCACGACAAAGGCTACCATAACACTAGCAAAAGTCAATGCCTAAAGGCACTTTCAGCGCTTCAGAAGGGAGCCGATGGGCTTCGTAACAGCGCGCGAATGTATGAGAAGCTCTTATATTCCGCTGGGTACATCTAGCTAATCAGATCAGTGTTTCGACATGATCTGACCACCTCTGGGCAGCAATCTGCCGCTCTGACCACCTTGGCTCGCGATCGTAAATTTCCTCGAGATCACTCCTAGTATGGTTCAGCATCAACTCTGCGACACCCGCGACGACGCCTAAAGCCGTCAGTCCGGATCGGAAAGTCCGCCGACAGTCGTGTAGCGTGAACAGGACACCTGACTTTTTGATGAGCCCACGCACTCGCTGCGTCCACCCGGACATAACCTTTCCATCTCGGCCAGCGAAAACGTAAGGGCTCCCAGCGATTCTAGGCTGGCGCTTAATGATCTCGACCGCGGTGGACGGCAGCGGGACGCTGTGTTGGCGACCATTCTTCGCCACACCCGCCGGGATTACCCATGCTCCCTGTTCAGTTTGGATATCGCTCCAGCGCATTTGTGCGGTCTCACTTCGCCGCTGGCCCAATAGAAGCAATAGACGCACGTAATCACCAAACGGCGGGGGGCATTCCGCACAGGCCTCCCAGACAGCCCTTAACTCGTCAGCATTAAGTGACCTGCCGACTTTGGCCGATCGCTCGTGGCGAGTACGACGCTGTTGACGCCAACCAGCGAGCGGATTGCTGCGCGCAAGCCCCTGGTTAACTGCCCAATTCAAAAATGTTGACGCTTTGGAGCGGATGTCTTGGGCGGCTCCTGGCTTCCCAACCTCCTCAAGGAGCTCTACGCGCTTAGCGACTGAGCGACGGTCGATATTAGCGATGTCGACCTTGCCGAGGGGCGCGAGCAGCTGACGACGTAGAGTAGAGGCGATGTCCTTGTGGTTCACCACTCCCCGCCGGGCAAGGGAAGCCTCGTAGGCATCTATGGCGCGGTCTAACCGAGCGGCCTCTTGCCGGGAAGACTCCCTCCGCTCCCCCTGCGGGTCGCGACCCGCCGCCACTTCGCCCAATCTTTGACGCGCAAGATCTCTCGCCGCATCCAGAGAAAGGACGCCCATCTCTCCCAAGGTTAGCCGACGCTGGCGAGCGGCCCGGCCTCCTCCAACACGATATTGGATGAAGTAAACCCGCTTCCCACCAGAATACAGGCGAACGCCAAACCCGGGCACCCGCGTATCCCAGACAAAGACATCGCTTCTAAGCGGCGTTGATATGGAGCGTAAACGCCCCTCGGTCAAAGCTGTCTTCATGCGAGAACCATACACGATCCGGAAGCATTCCGGAAACACATTATTGGCGGTGTTATACTCCCACAAGCCCCTTAGATGTCCATATAACTATCTGATTCTTATGACATTTTAGCTCACCGACCCCATAAAGCGCCTGCATATTACCAGAGAGCACTTCATTGGTAATGAAGAGGTCGACAGTTCAATCCTGTCTGGCAGCACCATTTTTCTCCCGCCAACTCCTCCCGGTCCCAGCCCCGCCGATCGTTCGCACCGAGCGGCGGGCGGGCGTGAACGTTACCGGCGGCCTGCGGCCGCCTCCCTAGATGCCAGGCAGATTCAACCACGAAGCCAGCGCGCTGAGGATCAGATTCACGGCCAGTGCGCATAGCAGCAGCCCCATGATCCGGCGCAGCAGTTGCGTGCCGCCTTTGCCGATCACGCGCTCGACCAGCCCGCCCCCGATGAAAATGATGAGAAGGGCCGCCAGCACGACGGCGAGAGCCCCGATCGTTTCGAACTGTTCGACAAGCGAGAAGCGGTTGTTGTCCATCAGCAGCACCATGCTCAGCATCGCGCCGGGACCGGCAATGATCGGGGCCGATAGCGGAAAGATGGCGATGGCCATGACGCGCTCCCGCGTCAGGACGGAGCCGCCCGGGGCCGGCGGGGAAGCATCGTGGCCTTCGCCCAGCACCATGTTGATCGCGAACAGGAACAGCACGATGCCGCCCGCGATCTGGAAGGACAGCAGCGAGATTCCCATCGCATGCAGCAGATACTGGCCGACGAAGCCGAAGGCCGTGAGAATGCCGAACGCCAGCAGCACGGCGATAACCGCCGCCCGCCGCCGGTCGCGGGCCTCGAGACTCGCGGTCGCGCCCATGAACAGCGGCAGATGGCCGACAGGATCGAGCACCGCCCACAGCGTCAGAAGCTGGGTGACGAACAGGGATTGGTCCGGAAGCATGCCCGACTCCACAAGGATTCGGGTCGATCTTAAGCCTCCCCGCCACCCGGTCCACCGCAACCGGACCGACACCCACAGCAACGCGGCGGAGTAAAGCGGCGGAGTAAAGCGGCAGAGCAAAGCGGCTTGGCCTGCTCCGCGCAATCCGGCCTGCCGATCGTCAGACGTCGAGGATCGGAACAAAGCCACCATAGATCAGACGCCTGCCGTCGAACGGCATCGTGACGTCCGCCATGCGCGGGTCCGCCTGAAGCTTGCCCCACGCCGCGTCCCGCGCCTGCCGGGAGGGCCATTCGATCCACGAATAGACCACCGTTTCGTTGTCCGCTGCCTGCACCGCCCGCCTGTAGTCGGTCACCTTGCCGTCCGGGAGATCGTCGCCCCAGGTATCGACGATCCGCATCGCGCCAAATTCAACCATAAGGCTGGAAAAGGTTTCGCTGAACCGCTGATATTTGTCCCTGTTTTCTGTCGGCACGGCGGCAAGCATGCCGTCCGCGTATCCCATCCGGCCGCCCTTGCCCTCATCGAGAATGGGAAGGAAGCCGCCGTAAATCATGCGCTTGCCGTCGAACGGCATGTCCTCTCCCATATTCTTCATGCGCGGATCGCTCATCATCCTCTCGTTGGCGGCATTGCGGACCTCTTTCGACGGATACTCGAACCATGAGAACACCACGACCTCGTCGGCCTGCGCCTTCACGCTGCGGCGAAAGTCAGTGGTTTTGCCGTCCGGCACATCGTCGCCCCAGCATTCGACATGGCGCGTCACGCCAAATTCCTTGAAGATGGGCGCAGCCTCCGCTGCATGCTTGCGGAAAGCCTCCTTGTTGGCGGCAGGCACTGCGCCGACAAATCCTTCGACGTATCGCATATGCATCTCTCCCTTCGACCACTCAGGCGCGCACCATTGACGCTCTCAATATATGTTGATATCAACATATTTACCGGAAACCCGTCAATGGCTCATTCCAACCCAGGCTCTATATTCCGCTATATTCCGCTTCCATCCCTATCCCTGCCGTCCCATGAACACCCGCATTTCCGACCCGTCCCACGAAACCACTCTTCACGTCCGCGATGCCTGCCTCTGTCTGCACAGCCAGCGCGTTGCGCGCGCCCTGGCGCGCCGTTTTGACAACGCCTTCAAGGAAATCGGCATCACCAGCGGCCAGTTTTCATTGCTGATGGCGCTGAACCGCGCCGAACCGCCCGGGCTTGGCAGCGTCGCAGACCTGCTCGCAATGGACAGAACGACGCTGACGGCAAATCTGAAACCGCTTGAACGCCAGGGCTATGTGGAAATTCATGCCAATCCCGACGACAGGCGCTCGCGCCTGCTGACGCTCACCGTCGCCGGACGCAACGTGCTGCGAAAGGCAATACCGATCTGGGACCGGACGCACGCCGCCGTGGAGGCCACGCTCCACGACGCTGATGCGTTGCGCAAGGATCTCGGCCGGCTCTCGAATGCATGATCGCGACAGGCGCGCGCAGGATGTCGCGCCGGTTCTTGCCCCATGCGGGACCGATGGAGCGGCAAGACGCGCAGCGCACCGCTCCCACCGGGTCGCCGATCAGTGGTGAGCGCCGTGGCCTGCGCCGCCGGCAATCGGCCCCACGCGATATTCAACACTGAGACTGCCTGCATGCTCGAAAGTAAGCGTGCCTTTCACCGTCATGCCTTCGGTGAAACTGCCGCTGAGTCCGATTCCCATGATGTGGAAGCCGCCCGGCTTCAGTTCCACGGTCTCGCCTGGTTTGATCTCAAGGCCGTTCGGAAGCGGGCGCATCCGCATGATATCATTTTCCATCGACATCTCATGAATCTCGACGCGCCCGACTTGATCGAGCGAGCCGCCGACCAGCCGATCCGCTTCCTTGCCGGTGTTGACGATCCTCATATAGCCGCCGGCCACCCTCGCCCCCTTTGGTGTCGCGCGCAGCCACGGCCTCTCGATGACCAGCGCGCCGACGCGATAGACTTCAGCGGAATGCGCTGCGCCATGCCCCTGTTCTCCCTGCTCATGAACAGGGCCGTGGCCGGCGGGAGCCTGCGCGATGACGCCGGACGCTTGCGCATGCCGCGCCTGCGGCTGATGTCGCCCGCCAGCCTCCATCGTCATAAGCTGTTCCGGATTTGCGGCGGCTTGGCCAGTAGCTCGAAGGTCGGGCGCACCTGCCGCTGCCGGATGATGCATCCATGCCGCAAGCGCCAGCGCGGCCATCGAGAAAGTTCGCGTCCACGTGATCATGATAGAGACTCCTGAAATAGCTGGGAATTCTGATTTCGGGATGCGGCTTTGCCTGCCATCCCGGCCTGAAGCTGGCTTTCATCTGAAGTATGTTCGGAACGCGGCCGCCGATACGCGCCACCTTCCAGCCGGACGACATCCGGCATACGAAGAGGACGAAGGCGACCGGCGTCAGGCGGCAGGAGGCCCTCGCGGCATGCAGGGCGAATGAAACCGGGCAAAGCCGGTCCGCTGCGATCCAAAGAGATAGCGCACGCCATGAAGCGCGGGGCGCAAATCCGGCAGCACGGCAGCAGGCGTATCGCCACTTCCGAGCGCGGGACAGGCACACAGCACGCAAGCGGCGAGATGGTCGCGAACGTGTCCGGTGTCGTCGTCCGTATCCGGCGCCGCGCCTCCGAAACACACGACGGGCGCGCCATCGGCGGCAATGGCCTGTTGAGCCGCCATGGCTCCGAACATGGCTGCCAGAACAAGCTGCATCGCCAGACAATAAGCGACAGTCACAGACAGCAGCGGTCGCACGACCCACCCGTTGTTATGGCGCGGAAAACCCGTTCCGGATCTCAACCCCGCTTCTAGCACCAACCGGATACAAGAGAAACGCCCCTTCAACTGCCGGATGCGGCAGACCGCCGCTCTGGAATATGTGCTGGAAGACACGCAGGCGCGCCGTTCCTCAAGCAAGACGATTGCGGAAGAACCATGCCGCAATGGGCATCGTGACCGCGGCAATGACGACCAGAGCGAACATATCGGGCAGGAGCTGACCCAGGGTGGCGCCTTCGAGATAGACCCGGCGCGTGATGGTGATGGCGTATTGCAGCGGGTTGATCTTCGTGAAATAGCGCAGAATTGCGGGCATATTCTCTGTCGGAGCCATTAGTCCCGACAGCAGCATGAACGGCATCAGCAAAACGAATGACAGGATCATGGCCTGCTGCATGTTCCTTGCAATCGAGGACAGGAACAGTCCCATGCCGATGGCGGCCGCGAGGAACAGGATCAGGCCGAGATAGAAGACGGCATACGATCCCGCGAAGGGAATCCGGAACCAGAACAGCGCGACCAAGAAGATCAGCGAGGACTGAAGCAGGCCGACCGCCATCGACGGAACGGCCTTTCCGATCATGATTTCGGTGGGTCTGAACGGCGCAACCAGGAGCTGGTCGAATGTGCCCTCCTCCCGCTCGCGGGCGACCGACATGGCCGTCAGCATCATGGTCATCATCATGGTGATGGCGCCGATCAGCGACGGAATCATGTTCCAGCGCGTCTCAAGCGATGGATTGTACCAGGCGCGCGTCGTCACCTGAACAGCCTGATTGGCCAGACCTTGGGAGGCGCGCCAGCCCTGACCGAAAGCCGCCGCGATGGAGGCCACGTATCCTTGCGCCACACCGGCGGTATTGGAATTGCGCCCATCGGCGAGGACCTGTATCCGTCCGACCTGGCCCGCGACCAGACGCTTCTCGAAATCGGCAGCGATCGTGACAATGAGCACCGCGCGGCCGCGGAGCAGAGAATCCGCGGCAGCTTCCGTCGTTTCCGTCGAGGCGACGCGGGTGAAGATGCCGGAACCATCCAGCCGCGCTGCGAAAGCCCGCGATGCGGCGCTTCGATCCTGATCCACAAGGACGTAAGGGACGGTGTTCAGGTCGTATGTCGCCGCATAGCCGAAGATCAGACACTGGAGAACGGGCGGAAGAAAAAGCAGAACTCGGCTGCGCGGATCCTTCAGGATCACCAGGAACTCCTTGTGCATCAAGGCCAGAGTTCGCCTGAACGAATTCCACATTACCGTTATCCGATGATCTTGCGATTAAGGCGAACGGACAGCGCGAGAAGCGCAAAGGCCATGACGGCAAGGACCGCGGCATTGGGTATGATGACGCTCCAGACATTTCCCGCCAGGAAGATGGTTTGGAGCAGGCTGACGAAATAGCGAGCCGGGAACACATAGGTCACGACCTGTATGATCCATGGCATGCTCCGGATATCGAATACGAAGCCGGAAAGCATCATGGCCGGCAGAAAGGTGAGCGTCATGCTCATCTGGCTGGCGAGGAACTGGCTCTTCGTCGCCGACGAGACAGCCAGGCCAATGCCGAGCGCCACCAGCAGATAAAGCATGGACACGGCCGTCAGAACCAGAAACGACCCCCGGAACGGAACACCGAACAGCAACAGACCCCCGCCAACCGATAGCGCAAAGCCGATCATGCCGAGAATAAAATAGGGCACGGCCTTGCCGAGAAGAATTTCGGACGAGCGTGCCGGCGTGACGAACAGGGCTTCGAAGGTGCCTCTCTCCCATTCGCGCGCGACGACGAGCGCGGTGAGCAATGTTCCGATCAGCGTCACGACAAGGACGATCAGGCCCGGCACCAGAAAATAGGTGCTCTCGTTGGCTTCGTTAAACCAAAGGCGGCTTTCCAGCGAGACCGACGCGGCCGCCAGCATACGCCCTCTGGCCGCCTCCCGGGCCATCCATGTACCGATAGCTCCCTGGGCATATCCGAGCGAGATGCGCGCCGTGTTCGCGTCCGCGCCATGAACGATCACCTGGATCTCGGCATCGTTAGTCTGGACCCGGCGGGCGAAGCCGGGAGGAATACGGACGATCGCGCTGACTGTATGCGCCAGCAGCAGCTTCTGGGCTTCCGCCATGGTCTTGACGTGAACCACCCTGAAATAATCCGACAACTCGAATCCGGAAGCGACCCCCCTGGCATCGTCAGATACCTCCTCCATCACGATGGCGACGGGGACGTTCTTGACGTCGAGATTGAGGCCGTAGCCAAACAGCAGCAGCATGGCGAGCGGCATGATGATGCCGATGACGATGCTGCTGGGATCACGCAGCAACTGCCAGGTCTCCTTGCGGATCAGGGCGGCTATCCGTGTTGCACTTGCCGTCCGTGAACCGGCCTGCCGGACATCGGTCATGCGGCGCTCTTTGGTCGGGTTTCGCGCTTGCTATTGCGGGCTCGCTCGACGATGGCGATGAAGGCCTCCTCCATCGTAGCGGCTGCCCTGCCGGCCGTCCCGCCCTTGGCGCGGACCTCGGCTGGCGTGCCCTCGGCAAGATTGCGCCCGGCATCGAGGATGATGATCCGGTCGCAATATTCGGCCTCCTCCATGAAATGAGTCGTCACGATGACCGTGACGCCGTGTTCGGAGAGGGCGGTGATGCGGCCCCAGAATTCGCGCCGCGCCAGCGGATCGGCTCCGCTTGTGGCTTCATCGAGAAACAGGATTTCGGGTTCATGCAGGAGTGCCGCCGCCATGGCCAGACGCTGCTTGAATCCCCCCGGCAACCGGCCGCTCGGCAGGGCCGAGAAGGGTCCGAGTTCGAACTGTTCCTTCGCCCATTCGATCCGTTCGCGCTTCTTCTGCCTGCCGAGGCCGTAAGCGCTTGCGAAAAACTCAAGATTGTCGTCGACGCTGAGGTCGGCATAGAGCGAGAACTTCTGCGCGACATATCCGAGCCTTTCGCGCGCCTGCGCCCGCGCCGTTCGCAGATCGGCGCCTGCGACGCGGAGTGTGCCCGCGCTGGCGGGCAACAGGCCGCACAGCATCCGGAACGTCGTGCTTTTACCTGCGCCGTTCGGGCCGAGCAGGCCATATATCTCGCCACGGCGGACCTCGAAACTGACATGATCGACGGCCACGAAGTCGCCGAAGGTGCGCACAAGGTCATGCACTTCCACCGCAATATCATCGCCGACGGACATATCTGCCACGGTGATGGTGTTGCGCGCACGTTCGCCGGCGACCCGCGCGAACAGGACCATGAACCCGTCCTCGAACCGGGGAGCAACCGGGGACAAAAACACTTCGGATTCATCGACGGACACAGCCGAATCGTCAGCCGTCTCGCGCACGACTCGAACCTGCCCGGACTCCGGAACCGCATCGATGATGCCCGGCAGCGCAAACAGGCGCGCCTGCAAGGAGCGTGGCGACATTCCGGAAGGCGCTGCCGCGATGAAAGTCCGCCCCGCCGCCTGAGCCGTAATTTCATCTGGAGAGCCCTGTGCCAGAACCTTGCCCGCATGCATGACCACCGCATGCTGACAGCGCTCGGCCTCGTCCAGGTAAGAAGTGCTGACAACGACGGTCAGAGCATCGTCCTTCACAAGCTGGAACACGATCTCCCACAATTCGCGCCGGGACAGCGGATCGACGCCGACGGTCGGCTCGTCGAGCAGGAGAAGGCTGGGCGCGCGAACCAGCGTGCAGGCGAGGCCGAGCTTCTGCTTCATGCCGCCTGAAAGCTTGCCCGCAAGACGCTGGGTGAACGATCCGAGTTGCGTCATCTCCATGAGGCGCGGATAGACCTCGCGACGCGCAGCAGCGCTTACGCCATGAAGGTCGGCATAGAGATCGAGATTCTCCTGAACGCTCAAATCCTCATACAGGCCGAACTTCTGGGGCATGTAGCCGATCCGGTCCTGCACCGTCTGCGGCGATGTGCTGACGTCCGTTCCCAGCACCGTCATCGTTCCATCATCCGGCGTCGCGAGGCCGCAGATGACGCGCAGCAGCGTGGTCTTTCCGGCACCGTCCGGCCCCACGATTGCGGTCAGGGAGCCGGGCTGCACCGCGAACGAGACGCCATCCAGCGCGATCACGGCTTCTCCCGTCTCGCGCCGGAACATCTTACGCAGGTTCTGCCCGTTGACGGGTGCAGCCCGGAGATCGCCCATTAGGGAACGGCTTTCGATTGAGCCTCGTTTGGTGGAGCGGGAAGCAGCCTGACGGTTGCGGGCATGCCCAGACGCAGGATGTTCTCCGGGTCCCGGGCAAAAACGCGGACTTCATAAACCAGGCTGGTGCGCAGGTCTTCGGTCTGAACCGTCTTGGGCGTGAATTCAGCTACGGGCGATATGAACCCGACCCAGCCTTCGAACGGCTCATCCGGCATGCTGTCGATGGTCACCCGGGCCGCCATGCCGGGACGGACAAGGCGAAGCTGCGGCTCCGACACATAGGCCCGCACCCATTTCGGATCGGACACCGCAAGCGAAAAGACAGGTCGTGTCGTGGAGGCCATTTCACCCGGCTCCATGAGCCGCGAGCTGACGATGCCATCGATCGGGGATTTCAGCTCGGCATCGGCCAACTGCTCCCGGAGCAAAGCAAGCTGCGCTTTGCTTGCGCGGACCTGCGCCTCGGCTTGCGCAATGTCCTCCTTTCGCGAACCCGCGACAAGCAAATCGAGAGCCTTCTGGGTGGCCTCGACCTTCGCTTGCGCGACATCGAGCGCCACCTTCGACTCATCATAGGCCTGTCGGCTCGTGACGCTCTTCTCCAGGAGAGCAACCTGCCTTTCATAGCGCAGTTGCGCGTCTCTCTCCTGCGCCTGTGCCGACGTCAGGCTCGCCTGTCCCTGCGCGATTTCCTCGGGACGATTGCCATTGCGAAGACGATCGAGATTCGCCTGTTGCGCGGCGACCTGCGCATTCACCTGATCGACCTGCGGCTGCAACCGGGCGGTATCCAGGCGCGCCACAACCTGCCCCCTGTGAACCGTCGCACCTTCTTCGACCAACACCTCGGCAATCCGCTCGTTGCCGTTGAAGGCGAGGGTCACCTGCCTGAAGTCGACATTGCCGACCAGCCTGAGTTCGTCCGGCGCGCTCCGGTCGCGCATGTAACACCACGTCCCGGCAACAGCGCCAGCAAGCAGAAGAGCGACAAGGATGAGACGTTTTGGCATCGGGCCCGCCGTATACGAGTGCCGCAAAATCTAGGTGTGACCGCTCAGCTAGTCAAATCATAATTTGAAATTCTGATTTGACTATTCGATAACCGCTTGGCAGAAGATAATCATGCGATCCCGAACCCCTTCAGCTTCTGGAAAAAACGCCCGAGGCTCCCGCGGGAATGGAGCCACGACGCGTTCACAGCTACTCGAAGCGGCGGGGATCGTTTTTGCGCGGAAAGGCTTCGACAGGGCGACAGCCAAGGAGATCGCCGAAGCTGCCGGGACGAATGCAGCCTCCGTCAATTATCACTTCGGGGGCATTGAACGCCTCTACGAAGCCGTGCTGGTCAAAGCGCACGACGAGTTGATCAGCCTGCGTCAGCTACAGGATCTGATGGTCGATGGGCTTTCCGCCCGGGAGAAGCTTGAACGCCTCATGACCATCGTGGTGGCGCTGTTCGCCGGGCCGGACTCCTCGTCCTGGGCCATACGAGTGATCAGCCGCGAGTTTCTGTCGCCATCGCCCTATCTGGCGGTGCTGCGGGAGAAGGCGCTGGATCCAAAGAAGTCGCTGATTCTCGATCTCGTCGCCGAACTCGCGGACGTGCCGAAGGATGATCCGCTCGTGACGCGATGCTTCTTCAGTATCGTTGCGCCATGCGGGATGCTGCTGATGATAAACCAGGAATCGCTCAGCCAACTGCTCCCCTCGCTCAAGCAGAGCGATCCGGCGACGCTGGAGCGGCATCTGGTTCAGTTTGCATTGGGTGGCATTGCGGCAGTGTCGGCTTCGGCGCGCTGATGATTTGTTATTGACATCAAGAAGTTATCCGGCCCATCAATGCGATTGATCGCCCTTGATCAGACCGCGCAATCTGAAGGAGATTTCTGGTGCTGACGCTGGATGATGCCGCTGACGAACTTGAACATCGGCATATGCAGGAATTGGGCGATCGGCTGATTGCCAAGTCCGTATTTTATAATCTCAACGATGGCGAGCGCTCGCTCACCCACGGTCAGAAATCCGGCAAAATTCTGCTGATGGGCGAAGATCCGCGGCTGCCGAAGATGCCCGCCGCGCCGACCCTGACCGACTTCTTCAAATATCGCTTTGCGTTGGGCCCGCTTCAGCACCTTCTGCAAAGCGCCAAGCTTGCCCAGAAGAATGGACTGGACGAAAAGATCGTTCTTGCCTGCCTTCTCCATGACGTTGCGGTCGCCGGATTCATTCGCGCCGATCACGGCTATTGGGGCGCCCAACTGATTGAGCCCTACGTTGACGAGGAGGTGAGCTGGGCCATCCGCATGCATCAGAGCCTGCGTTTCTATCCCGACGAGTCGGTAGGCTATGAATATCCCCAAGCCTATATCGATATGTTCGGCGCCGATTATCAGCTACCCGAATATATCCAGAAGGATTACGAACGGGCGCGGAATCATAAATGGTACATGTCTGCCCGGATGATCTGCCTGAACGATCTTTATTCGTTCGAACCCTCGGTTGTGGTGACTGTCGATGAGTTCGAGGATGTGATCGGCCGACACTTCAAACAGCCGAAAGAGGGCCTGGGGAACGACAATACGCCAGCATCTCATATGTGGCGGACCATCATGCGTCCCGCCAACGCCCTGTGACGTCGCTGTGACCTCTCGGCCTGCGGACAGTGGATTTCCCTAAGCCGCGCCGGTCATATCCGACGTCGGCCAAGACCCGCACACAACGGGCCCCGCAAAAGCGACAAGAATCCGCCGGAAACTTAACAGGGACATCCCAACTGCTTCGGGGGGAATATTCATCCTCCCGATAGCAGGCATGAGCAGGCATGGCCGGACAGCTAGGCGTCCGCTACCACTCAACTGAAATGTATTGAGTTTCGAGAAACTCCATCAGCCCCTCGTGAGCGCCTTCCCGGCCGAGCCCGGACTGCTTCATGCCGCCGAACGGCGCGGCCGGGTCCGAAACAAGACCACGATTGAGTCCCACCATTCCGAAATCGAGTTGCTCCGACACCCGCAGGCCGCGCCCGAGATCGCGCGTATAGACATAGGCCACCAAGCCATATTCCGTCGCATTGGCCTTCGCGACGACTTCGGCCTCGCTGCCAAAGGTCTGGATCGCCGCGACGGGCCCAAAAATTTCCTCGCGCATCATCAGCGCATCGTCGGACACGTTGTCGACCACGGTGGCGGGATAGAAAAAGCCGGGCCCTTCCGGAACGTGGCCGCCGGTCAGCACCCGCGCGCCTTTCTTCACCGCATCCTCAACCAGCTCGACGACCTTGTCGCGCCCGTCCTTGTTTACCAGCGGCCCGAGCGTCACGCCGTCCTCCAGCCCATGGCCGGCTTTCAGCGCTGTCATCTTCTCCGTCAGCCGGGCGGCGAATTCCGCCTGGACGGACTCATGCACATAGAAGCGGTTCGCGGCGGTACAGGCTTCGCCCATGTTGCGCATCTTCGCGACCATGGCGCCGGCCACCGCCGCATCGAGATCGGCATCCTCGAACACGATGAAAGGCGCGTTGCCGCCCAGTTCCATCGCCGGCTTGAGGATATTTTCCGCCGCCTGTTCGAGCAGCTTGCGGCCAACTTCCGTGGACCCTGTGAAGGAGACGACCCGCGTGCGCGGGTCCTTCAACATCCGGCCGACCACCGGGCCTGAGCGGCGCGACGGCAGCACATTCACCACGCCCGCCGGCACGCCGGCCTCCTCCAGCAGCGGCATCAGCGCCAGCATGGTCAGCGGCGTTTCCGAAGCAGGCTTCAGGATGACGGGGCACCCGGCCGCAAGCGCCGGGGCGATCTTGCGCGTCGCCATCGCCGCCGGGAAATTCCATGGCGTGACCAGCACGGCGATGCCGGCCGGCTTGTGATGGACAAGAATGCGCGCACCGGACGAGGGAGCGCGCGAAACCTCGCCGATGTTGCGGACGGCCTCCTCCGCATTCCAGCGGAAGAACTCCGCCGCATAGGCGACCTCCGCCCGGGAGTCACCAAGCGGCTTGCCGTTCTCGATCGTGATGAGCCGCGCGAAACGTTCGGCGTCGCGAGTCATCAGCTCGAACGCCCTGCGCAGCACTTCCGCGCGGTCCCGCGGCTTGCGGGCGGCCCAGTCGGCAAAAGCCGCCTGAGCTGCATCGAGCGCCGCCGCGGCATCCGCCTCGCTGGCACTGGCAACCGACGCGACAACCTTCTCCGTGGCCGGGTCGAGCACATCGAAACGCGCCCCATCCGAAGCTTTTCGCCAGGTTCCGCCGAGCCAGAGGTCGGTCGGCACATCCTTGAGAAGGTTGTCGTACATCGCTTTACCCTTCGACTTACTGGGGGTCGATCTTCGCCAGCCGGACGTAGTCGCCCCAAGCCTGCACTTCCTTGAGATAGGCGCTCTGAGCTTCATCGACAGAGGTGATCCATGGATCGGCGCCGGTCTTGGCAAGGAACTCCTTGGTTTCGGGCGAAGACGTGATCGCGTTGAACCAGACATTGATCTGATCCACGATCGGGCGCGGCGTCGCCGACGGCAGAATGGCGCCGAACCAGCCGACGAGGTTGATGTCCTTCACGCCCTGCTCTTCCATCGTCGGAAGGTCCGCGCTCGCCTTGATCCGCTCCTGTGTCGTCACCGCCAGGATCCGGATTTTCCCTTGCCGTAGCTGGGCCATGGCCAGGGCCGGATCGAGTACCGCGAAGTCGATCACGCCGCCCAGCAGGTCATTGAGCAGGTCTGGCCCAGCGCGATAGGCAACATCGACGGTCTGGAGGCCAGACTTGTTCTTATATAGCTCTCCGGCAACCTTGGCGATGGTCGCCGCCCAGCCATAGCTCGATTTGTCTTTCTGTTGTTTCAGATGGCCGGTCAACTGAGCCAGATCTTTCCACGGAGCATCGGCGCGAACGACCACCATGAAGGGCTGCCGGTTGATCATCGCGGCAAGCTGAAGGTCCTTCGCCGCGTCAATCGGCGGCTTCTTCAGGAGATACATCATGTTGGCCGCCGTGATGCCGGAATGCACCAGGATGGTGTGGCCGTCAGGCTTGGCCCGCGCGATATATTCCACCGCGAGAGTGCCTCCGGCCCCAACCTTGCTTTCCACGATCACATTCTGTTTAATGAGAGGCTTCAGCTTCTCCGAATAATACCGGACGACAATGTCCGCCCCGCTACCCGGCGGGAAGGCGCTGATCAGATGGATATTCTGGCTCGGATAATCCTGAGCCTGAACGGCAGCGAGCGGCATCATGCCGGCGCTGAAAGCCAGTGCGGCAGAGACGGCCAGAACCTTGTAGTTCGCTCTCATCTTACGTCCTCCCTGTTATCTCGGTATGGTGAGCTTCAGCGTTTCCTGCTGGTCTTGAGCACGAATTCCGGCAACTGGACCGCACGCTCCGCTTCCAGCGCCTTGCGCAGCGCCAGCTCCGCGACGACCAGATCCTGCACGGCCGAACCGACCGACTTGAACAGCGGAAGACGCGGGGTCGCCGGCCGGCCGGCCAGATCGCCGCGAACCAGCGCGTTCAGCGAGACGACCTTGTCGTGGAAGTCGATGCCCTCCCGCGCGGCGGCGATGAAGTCGCCCGTGCCCTCCATCACTTCCTCCGGCGCATCGGCGACAATGAGATCCGACCGCGCGATCAGCGCCGTATCGGCCTCGCGCTGGTCCGGAAGGGTCGAGCCGATTGACACCACCACGGCGCCGTCATCGACCCATTCGCTGCGGAATGTCGGCGTCTCGTCCCGGGATCTGGCGGCGGCCAGCACCAGCGACCGGCCCGCAACAGCCGCGCGGGCATCATCCGCCGGGCGGCAGTCGATGCCGAGTTCCTCGCTGAACGTCCGCGCAAAGGCCGCCCTGCTTTCGACAGAGGGGCTGAAGACGGTCAGCTCGCTGATGGTGCGGATCGCGGCGATGGCGCGGACATGAGAATGCGCCTCGCTTCCGCTGCCCAGCACGCCGACCCGCACCGGCGCATCGGCCATCAGATGATCGACCGCGACGGCGGACGTCGCCGCCGTCCGGAATGCGGTGAGGCTTTCGCCGTCCAGCACGCCGGCGATTTCGCCGGTTTCCTGGCTGAACAGCACCACCGCATAGGAGACGGCGCGGTTGCGTCCCAGGCCGAACAGCTTCGCGCCCATATAGCTGCCGGTCGGCAGAATGGCCGGCAGCGTCCGCAGCCAGGTGCCCTGCCCGCGCGCCACCACGCGGCCGGGATTCTCCTCCGGCGTCTGCGGCATGCGATACACATCCGTCATCACCCGGATGAGATCCGGCCAGGAAATAACTTCGCTGGCGACCTGCGCCGAAACAAAGAATGGCGTGTTGCTCATGTCACTCCCTCTCGCCGCCCGGCGAGCGCTCCCTCACCGCCTCGGCCAGCGGCGGCGGCGGGTTCGTCAGAATTTCGGATGTGCCGGGATGGAGCTGCGCACCGGCGGCCGCCTGCGCGACCCAGTGGAGATGGCCGTAATGCGTATCCCAGAGGCGTGGCTGCCACGCATCCGTGAGATAATCGCCATCGGCTGAATATTCGAACTGCCCGCCCAGCGGCGACCTGAGATAATAAAAGATCAGCGACGACACCCGGTGCCGCCCGAGCCCGACGCCGGCGGACCAGCCCTGACGCTGCATCGTGTTCGCGCCGGCCATCAGTTCGTCGACATTGTCCACGCCGAAGGATATGTGGCTGAACAGAGGCTTCGGGCTTTTCAGCAGGAACAGATTGTGATGTTCCGCCCGCCCTTCGGCGCGCATGAACACGCCGAGACCGCGGTTCATGTCGGTGACGCGGAACTTCAGACGCTGCGTATAGAAGGCGACGCCGCGATCCACATCGGCGACTCCGAAGACGACGTGGAACAGGACTTTCGGCCGCGCCTGATCATACCAGCGCCGATGACGATCCCAGCGACGGATGTCGCTCAGCGTATTCTCCGGCTCGGCCTCCGTCACCGGCGGCACACGCTGATACAGCTCGAAGCCGATGGGAATGCCGCAATCGTCCACGGTATGGAGAGCGCCCCGGTCGTCGACCGACACCTTGCGGTCCCGGCGGAGATCGGCGGCGATGCTGTCGAGATCGTCTTGCGTTTCCACGCCCCAGATCACTTCGCGGGGACCGTTACCGTCCACATAGGGCGGCGGCAGATCGGCGGCATCGGAAGGATGGACTTCAACGACCGAGCCTTCCGGCACGCGGAACAGCGCGGACCGGCCGTTCCACTCCGGCGCGCCGAGACCGAAATCGGTGACAAACCTCACCGCTTCGGCAACATCATCGACGCCGAAGCATACCCGCTTGATGCCATTGATCGCCATCTGCGCTCCCTCCTCGAATATGCCGGCGCAGCCGCGCTAGGCGGGATTGCGGCCGACAAAGAATGCGGCATTCGGCTCCTTGGTCGGGTTGAGGCCCGCCGCCTCGGCGCCCCGGCGCAGCGTCGCCATATCCGATCAGCATTGTCGGATGGTTCGCTGCGGTCGTTCCGGCCGCAACCCCGGCCGAGATCGTCGACCAGATCAATGGCTGGATGCGGACCATCATCGCCACGCCGGAGGCCGAGAAATTCCTGGCGGACACCGGCGCCGTACCCTGGACCAACACCCCGGCGGAGGGACAGGCCCGGCTGCTGAAGGATGTCGAGACCTGGCGGAGCTATATCCGCGCGGCGAAGCTCACCCCGCAGTGACAATGCTCCCGCGCATGAGAGCGCCGCGGAGTGCGGCCCCGGCATTGACGGCAGCAAGAGAGAGACGCAACAACGGCGGCGGATGATGATCGGACTCGCCGGCGATGCCGGCGAGAGCATCACGACGCCGGGTTTTCCAGAAGAAACCGCGCCCGGACCATCTCGGCGAATCTGGGCGCCGCGGCGGACCGGAATGAGTTCCTTGGCCAGAGAATGGCGGAGGTGCGCACCGGCGCGGGCTCGATCAACTGAATGGCCTTCCTGCCGTCTAGATTTCGCGGCAAGGCGCATTCCGGCACGATGGTCACCACGTCCGCATGGGCGACGAGCCCCAGCATGATCTCGATGGAATTGGTCGTGCACATGACATTCGGGCGAATGTCGATCGAACCGAAATAAGTGTCGATCAGCCGCCGCGTCGAAAATCCCGATTCCAGAAGGACCAGCGCCTGGCTCTCCAGCTCCGACAGCCTCACGGATTTCCTCTGGAACAGCGCACTTGATGGCCCCACCACCAGCAACAGCCGTTCCTCCAGCAGCGGCTCGACTTCCGTTCCCTCAAGCGAAGCCGGAGCAAAAGCAATCCCGAGATCGAGATCCCCGGAGTGCGGCCCCTCCTCGATGCTCAGGCCGGTCAGCTCGCTCACCTCGACGCGGATGTTTCGGTGCTGGCTGACGAATGTGCCGAGAATCGGAGCCAGTAGCGTTCTACTGAAAGACTGGATAACGCCGATACGGAGTTCGCCTCGGGACAGCCCCTTAAGCTCGGCCAGCGCTAGATGCCCGGATTCAAGCTCCTGCACCGCGCGCATGCAGTATTTCTGAAGCACGGCGCCGGACCGCGTCAGCCGAATGCCCTTGCCTTTTCCCGGCCTGTCGAACAGCGGCGTGCCGATCTGTTCCTCCAGTTGGGCGATCTGGTGGGATAGTGTCGGCTGCGTCACGCAGAGCTGCCTTGCCGCGCTGGTGAAATTCAACGTCTCGGCGGCAGCAGTTGACCGGCCGCATCCGTAACCGCGATGACCATCGGCACGCCGATGTCGGTCGCATGTCCGGCCGCCGCCCCCGCACAAGTCTTTGCCTCGGCCAAAGTGATGGACATCCCATAGCCGCCGGCAAAGGTCCGGGACGCAGGACTGGATGCGGGTATCGCGTTCATGTCAGAAATCCCAGATAAGATGGGTGCGCCCGATCATGCTCTA
>Ga0180218_1000338_pt1 | contig 53160 bp, 45 predicted proteins | sample eDN3rd37CKraftBY_FD_151334 | JGI IMG/M metagenome (GOLD analysis project Ga0180218, IMG submission 151334) | Enriched backyard soil microbial communities from Emeryville, California, USA - eDNA 3rd pass 37_C Kraft BY (version 2) (version 2) | ecosystem: Environmental > Terrestrial > Soil >... | reverse complement strand
GGACGTCGCGAAGCGGCCGCCATCGAGCGGAACGAGCGGACGCAGTTCCGGCGGGATGACCGGAACCTGCGTCAGGATCATCCACTCCGGACGGTTGCCGCTTTCCATGAAGGCTTCGATGACCTTCAGACGCTTGCCGAGCTTCTTGGGCTTCAGTTCGGTCGTGGCTTCGGCGATCTCCTGACGGAGCTGGACTGCGATCTTCTGCAGGTCCATCGCGGACAGAAGCTCGCGGATCGCCTCCGCGCCGATGCCGGCGGTGAAGGTGTCAGCGCCGTACTCGTCGATCGCCTGGTTGTACTGCTCTTCCGTCAAGAGCTGACGCTCAGCAAACGGCGTCGTGCCCGGCTCGATGACGATGTAGTTCTCGAAATAGAGAACGCGCTCGAGATCCTTGAGCGCCATGTCCATCAAGAGGCCGATGCGCGAGGGCAGCGACTTCAGGAACCAGATGTGCGCGACGGGAGCGGCGAGCTCGATGTGGCCCATGCGCTCGCGACGAACCTTTGCGAGCGTCACCTCGACGCCGCACTTCTCGCAGATCAGCCCCTTGTACTTCATCCGCTTGTACTTGCCGCACAAGCATTCGTAATCCTTGATCGGTCCAAAGATGCGGGCGCAGAACAGACCGTCGCGCTCCGGCTTGAACGTACGATAGTTGATCGTTTCGGGCTTTTTGATCTCACCATAGGACCAGGACAGGATGTCCTCGGGGGAAGCGATCGAGATCCGGATCTGGTCGAAGACCGGCACCGGAGCCTGCGACTTAAAAATGTTGGTGATTTCGTTCATCGGCTGTCTCCTCGGGGGCTCGGCGGGGGTAGCCCAGCCCGTGGAATCTAGTGGTCGTGTCGTGAAGGCCTCCGCCCGGGCGCGAGCGGAGGCCGTCTGCGTTGTTGGTTATTCGGCCGCTGGCGGCAGTTGCGCCTGAGGTGCTTCCTCTTCCGGCTCGGCTTCGGCTTCGATGATCGGCGGCGCCTCGCTGTTGACGAGTTCGACGTTGAGGCCGAGGGCGCGCATTTCCTTCACGAGCACGTTGAAGCTTTCCGGAACGCCGGCTTCGAATGCGTCGTCACCCCTGACGATCGCCTCGTAGACCTTGGTGCGGCCCGCGACGTCGTCCGACTTGATGGTGAGCATTTCCTGCAGCGTGTAGGCGGCACCGTAAGCTTCCAGGGCCCAGACCTCCATTTCGCCGAAGCGCTGACCGCCGAACTGCGCCTTGCCGCCCAGCGGCTGCTGGGTGACGAGCGAGTAAGGCCCAATCGAACGGGCGTGGATCTTGTCGTCGACAAGGTGGTGCAGCTTCAGAACGTACTTGTAGCCGACCGTGACCTTGCGGTCGAAGGGCTCGCCCGTGCGTCCGTCGAACAGCGTCGACTGGCCGGACGTATCGAAGCCCGCGAGCTGCAACATCTCGACGATGTCCTTTTCGCGCGCGCCGTCGAACACCGGCGTGGCGATCGGAACGCCCGTCTTGAGGTTTTCCGCGAGGCCGACGAGTTCTTCGTCCTTCATCGCCGGCGGGATCTCGTCCTGACCGTAGACGCGGGTCATCTGATCGCGCAACGCCTTCGCCTGCCCACTCTCGTGGAACTGATGGATGGCGTCGTCGATCATGCGGCCGAGACCGCGGCACGCCCAGCCAAGATGCGTCTCGAGAATCTGTCCGACGTTCATACGGCTCGGCACGCCGAGCGGGTTCAGAACGACGTCGACCGGCGTGCCGTCCTCGAGGAACGGCATGTCTTCCGACGGGACGATCATCGACACGACACCCTTGTTGCCGTGACGGCCGGCCATCTTATCGCCCGGCTGGATCTTGCGCTTCACTGCGACGAAGACCTTGACCATCTTCATCACGCCCGGAGGCAGCTCGTCACCGCGCTGGAGCTTGTCGACCTTGTCCGCGAAGCGGAGGCCCAAGCCCTTCTTGGCGTCTTCGTACTGCTTCTGGATGGCTTCGACTTCGGCCTGCGCCTTCTCGTTGGCCAGACCGATTTCCCACCACTGGCTGCGCGGAATGTCGTCGAGGATCGCGGTGTCGATCACCGTGCCCTTGCGCGCATTCTTCGGACCCTTGGCGACTTCCTTGCCCATCAGCGCGTCTTTGAGACGTGCGTAGACGTTGCGGTCGAGGATCTGCAATTCGTCGTCGCGGTCCTTTGCGAGACGCTCGATCTCCTCGCGCTCGATCGCCATCGCACGCTCGTCTTTCTCGACGCCGTGACGATTGAAGACGCGGACTTCGACGATCGTTCCGGCAACGCCCGGCGGCAGACGGAGCGAGGTATCGCGCACGTCGGACGCCTTCTCGCCGAAGATGGCGCGAAGCAGCTTCTCTTCCGGCGTCATCGGGCTTTCGCCCTTCGGCGTGATCTTGCCGACGAGGATGTCGCCCGGATGAACTTCAGCGCCGATGTAGACGATGCCGGCTTCGTCGAGGTTCTTCAGCGCTTCTTCCGAAACGTTCGGGATATCGCGCGTGATTTCCTCGGGCCCGAGCTTCGTATCTCGCGCCATGACCTCGAATTCCTCGATGTGGATCGAGGTGAACACGTCCTCAGAGACGACGCGTTCGTTCATCAGGATCGAGTCTTCGAAGTTGTAGCCCATCCACGGCATGAACGCGACGAGCACGTTCTTGCCGAGCGCCAGTTCGCCGAGCTCCGTCGACGGACCGTCAGCGATGATGTCACCTGCTTTCACGTAGTCGCCGACGTTGATCAGCGGACGCTGGTTGATACAGGTGTTCTGGTTCGAACGCTGGAACTTGCGCAGACGATAGATGTCGACGCCCGGCTTCGAGGGATCCTGCTCTTCGGTTGCACGGATAACGATACGGGTTGCATCGACCTGGTCGACGATGCCCGTACGGCGCGCCGCGATGGCGGCGCCCGAGTCCTGCGCCACACGCTCTTCCATGCCGGTTCCGACCAGCGGCGCTTCCGCCTTGATCAGAGGAACGGCCTGACGCTGCATGTTCGAGCCCATCAGCGCGCGGTTGGCGTCGTCGTTCTCGAGGAACGGAATGAGCGCGGCCGCGACGGAGACGAGCTGCTTCGGCGACACGTCGATGTAGTCGACCTTGTCCGTCGGTACGAGCATGACGTCGCCGTTGTGGCGAACGGTGACGAGATCTTCCGTCAGCTTGCCCTTGGAATCGATGGCGGCGTTTGCCTGCGCCACGTGGTGACGCATCTCTTCCATAGCCGAGAGATAGGCGACCTCGTCCGTCACACGGCCGTTGACGACCTTGCGATACGGGCTCTCGATGAAGCCGTACTTGTTCACGCGCGCGAAGGTCGCGAGCGAGTTGATCAGACCGATGTTCGGGCCTTCCGGCGTCTCAATCGGGCAGATACGGCCGTAGTGCGTCGGATGCACGTCGCGAACTTCGAAGCCCGCGCGCTCACGCGTGAGGCCGCCCGGTCCAAGTGCCGAAAGACGGCGCTTGTGGGTGATCTCGGACAGCGGGTTCGTCTGGTCCATGAACTGCGAGAGCTGCGAGGATCCGAAGAACTCGCGCACTGCAGCGGCTGCCGGCTTGGCGTTGATAAGGTCCTGCGGCATCACCGTGTCGATATCGACCGACGACATACGCTCCTTGATCGCGCGCTCCATGCGCAGCAGGCCGACGCGATACTGGTTCTCCATCAGCTCGCCGACGGAGCGAACGCGGCGGTTGCCGAGATGGTCGATGTCGTCGATCTCGCCCTTGCCGTCACGCAGATCGACAAGCGTCTTCACGACCGCGAGGATGTCTTCCTTGCGGAGCACGCGCATCGTGTCGGGCGCGTCGAGCTCGAGGCGCATGTTCATCTTCACGCGGCCGACGGCCGAGAGGTCGAAGCGCTCGGGATCGAAGAACAGGCCGTGGAACAGCGCGGTCGCCGCTTCGATTGTCGGCGGCTCGCCCGGGCGCATGACCCGGTAGATGTCCATCAGCGCTTCCTGCTGATTGGCGTTCTTGTCGATGTTGAGCGTGTTGCGGATGAACGCGCCGGTGTTGACGTAGTCGATGTCGAGGATGTGGAATTCCTTGACCTTCTGCTCCTTGAGCTCGGCCAGCAGGTTCTCATCCAGCTCGTCACCGGCTTCGGCGAAGATCTTGCCCGTCTCGAGATCGACGATGTCTTCGGCGATGAAGCGGCCAGCGAGATCTTCAGCGGAGATCAGGATTTCCTTGACGCCGCTCTCGGCAATCTCGCGTGCGCGCCGCGCCGTGATCTTCTCACCAGCGTGCGCAATGACTTCACCGGTCTTGGCGTCGGCAATGTCGGACTGCGGAGTTACGCCGCGGAATTTCTCCGAAATGAACGGCATCTTCCAGCCGCGCTTCGATTCCTTGATCGGGATGTGCTTGTAGAAGTGCGCTAAGATCTCCTCGTCATCGAGGCCGAGCGCATACAGCATCGTCGTCACCGGCAGCTTGCGGCGACGGTCGATGCGCACATAGACGTTGTCCTTCGCGTCGAACTCGAAATCGAGCCACGAGCCGCGATAGGGAATGATGCGAGCCGCGAACAACAGCTTGCCGGACGAGTGCGTCTTGCCGCGATCGTGGTCGAAGAAGACGCCCGGGGAGCGGTGCATCTGCGAGACGATGACGCGCTCGGTGCCGTTGATGATGAAGGTGCCGTTCAAGGTCATGAGCGGCATGTCGCCCATGTAGACGTCCTGCTCCTTGACGTCCTTGATCGACTTGGAACCCGTCTCTTCGTTCACGTCGAACACGATCAGACGCAGCTTGACTTTGAGCGGCGCCGCGTATGTCATATCGCGCTGCATGCACTCGTCGGTGTCAAACTTCGGCGGTTCGAATTCGTAGCTGACGAATTCCAGCGTGGCCTTGCCGGCAAAGTCCGAGATCGGGAACACGCCGCGGAAAACGGACTGGAGTCCGAAGTCGTCCGACCGTCCGCCCGGCGGCTCTTTGACCATCAGGAAGTCATCATAAGAAGCCTTCTGAACCTCAATGAGGTTCGGCATCTTCGCGACTTCACCGAGAGAACCAAATTGCTTGCGGAGGCGTTTGCGGCTGGTGAGGGTTTGAGCCATATCGGTCCCTTCGTGCTCTCGTTTGCGGGGCAGACCCGCGATCCAAATGCGACGCGCTCAGGGTCCCTGGAAAACCGGGACCTCTTGAAACGGTTCACCGGAAGGTCCGTTTTGAGGCTCGCGTGAACCCCAGACCCTCCGGAAAACCGTTTTGTTTGCGCATTGAAGCTCCACGTCTGGAGCCGGCTACAATGCGCGGAATTTTCGTGTCGCCCTGCCTCTGGGCGGGAAGCATGCATCGGCACCGGCGGGGTTGAACCCAGCCGGTGCCGATACTCGATTACTTCACTTCGACGACTGCGCCCTGATCCTCAAGCTGCTTCTTGAGCTTCTGGGCTTCGTCCTTCGAAACGCCTTCCTTCACGGTCTTGCCACCGGCCTCGACGAGGTCCTTGGCTTCCTTCAGGCCGAGACCCGTGATGGCGCGAACTTCCTTGATGACGTTGATCTTCTTGTCGCCGCCAGACTTCAGGATGACGGTGAACTCCGTCTGCTCTTCGGCCGGTGCAGCGGCAGCGCCGGCTGCAGGTGCGGCAACTGCGACAGCTGCTGCTGCCGACACGCCCCACTTCTCTTCCAGAGCCTTGGCAAGCTCAGCGGCTTCGAGCACGGTCAGGCTCGAAAGGTCATCAACAATTTTCTCGATCTTAGACATATATAGGGTCCTTACGGTTTGAACCTAGAGGTTGAATTGCAGCACCCGCCTTTCGGGCCGTGCCGCATGTGGTTTTCGAGGGCTCAAAGAGCCCACAACGGGGCGTTGGCTTAAGCAGCAGCCTCTTCCTTCGACGCCTTCGCCTGGATGACGCGTGCGAGCTTGGCACCGGGCTCCTTGACGGTCCGGGCGATCTTCGTCGCCGGAGCATTCAAGAGACCGATGATCTTCGCGCGCAGTTCATCAAGCGACGGCAGATCGGCAAGAGCCTGTACGCCTTTCGCGTCAAGGATGGTTTTGCCCATCGCGCCGCCGAGGATGACGAGCTTGTCGTTCCCCTTGGCATAGGCGACGGTTGCCTTGGCCGCAGCGATCGGATCCGTCGAGAAGGCCAGAACGGTCGGGCCCTTCAAAAGATCTGAAAGCTTTTCGGCGTCGGTATCCTTGAGCGCGAGCTGCGCCAGCTTGTTCTTGGCCACCTTCACAGAACCGCCGGCTTCTTTAACGCGCCTGCGGAGTTCTGCGGATTGAGCGGCCACCATGCCGGTGTTGTGGGCGACGACGACCACACCTGTGCTTTTCAGCTCGGCGTGGAGGTAGTCTATGAGCTCACGTTTCGCGGCTCTATCCACGTCTCGTCTCCTTGCTGCGGAGCCCCATTGACGAAGCCCCGCGGGTTGCACCTTTGCCGCCGTCTCCGTTCAGGATCGGGCAACTCTTGGTCTGTCCTCGTTCCCGTGGACCGCGTGTGATAAGCGGCACGGTGCTGACCCAGAAGGTTCAAACCGAACCCGAGGCTCTCGCCCCAAATTCGATCCACTTCTGTCTCATGCAGGCCCTCTCCGAAGAGAGACTTAGACGTTCCGGCGAACCGGGCCGCACCCACAATCTCGGACAGTGCCGAACCGAAGCGCGAAGCCCCGGTTCGGGGTTTTCCGGGTTGCCCCGGAATTCTTCAAAACTTAGACGACAGGTCCCGTTGCGACGGTCGCCGTATCGAGCTTCAGGCCCGGCCCCATGGTCGAGGACAGCGAAGCCTTCTTCAGGTACGTGCCCTTCGAGCCCGCCGGCCTGGCCTTGATGACCGCGTCGACGAATGCCTTGATGTTCTGGACCAGAGCTTCCTCGGTGAAGCTCGCCTTGCCGACGCCGGCGTGGACGATGCCCGCCTTCTCGACACGGAACTCGACCGAGCCGCCCTTCGCGCCCTTGACGGCGCCCGTGACGTCCATCGTCACCGTGCCGACGCGCGGGTTCGGCATCAGGCCGCGAGGACCCAGAACCTTACCTAGGCGGCCGACGAGGCCCATCATGTCCGGCGTCGCGATGCAACGCTCGAAGTTGATCTGGCCCTTCGAGACGATTTCGACGAGGTCTTCGGCCCCGACGATGTCGGCACCGGCAGCCTTGGCTTCTTCAGCCTTAGCGCCGCGAGCGAACACGGCAACGCGTGCCGTGCGGCCCGAGCCGTTCGGCAAGTTGCAGACGCCGCGAACCATCTGGTCGGCGTGCTTGGGGTCAACGCCGAGGTTGAGAGCAACCTCGATCGTCTCATCGAACTTCGCCTTGGCGCGTTCCTTGATGATCTTCACGGCTTCGTCGATGCCGTAGGCCTTACCGGCCGGAAGACCCTGCTTGACGGCGGCCATGCGCTTGCCGCCGGCTTCGCGCGTTTCCTTGATCTTTTCTGCGCTGATCTGAGCTTTTGCCATTGGACTACTCCACCACCTTGAGACCCATCGAACGCGCGCTACCCGCAAGCGTGCGGGCGGCGGCCTCGAGGTCGTCGGTGTTCATGTCCTTGAGCTTGCCCTTGGCAATCTCGCGCAGCTGATCGATCGTCACCTGACCGGCAACGATACGGCCCGGCTCCTTGGAGCCCTGACCGCCCTTGCCCGTCGGACGCAGACCAGCAGCCTTCTTGATCAGATACGTCGCCGGAGGCTGGCGCATCTCGAACGTGAAGGAGCGGTCGGAGTAGACCGTGATCTTCACCGGAATGGGCGTGCCCTGCTCGAGGTCCTTCGTTTTCGCGTTGAAGGACTTGCAGAATTCCATGATGTTGACGCCGCGCTGACCAAGCGCGGGACCGATCGGAGGCGACGGATTGGCCGCCCCAGCCGGCACTTGAAGATTGATGAAGCCGTCTATTTTCTTCGCCATAGTTCCCCTTCAGCGTTAGAGCCCATGCCGGATGGCCGGGCTCAGGGTTAGCGGTCCAACGGACTGGCCTCCTCTTCGGACGGCCCGCCCTCCCGCACATCGCCGCTTCGGAATTTCTCATCCCGATGCGGTCTCCGGCGGCTTTGCGCCAGAACTTGCTTATGCCTGCATCGCCAAACTGGCGACGTTAACCAGGCACCTTCTCAACCTGCGTAAACTCGAGCTCGACCGGCGTCGGGCGCCCGAAAATCGAAACCGCGACCTTGACGCGCGAACGCTCTTCGTCGACCTCTTCGACGATGCCGGTGAACGAGGCGAACGGGCCGTCGGCCACCTTGACGTTCTCGCCAATCTCGAAGGTGATCGTCGGCTTCGGCCGCTCGACGCCTTCCTTGACCTGGTTCAGAATCCGCATCGCCTCGGCTTCCGGGATCGGCATCGGCTTGTTGTCGGCGCCGAGGAATCCCGTGACCTTGGGCGTGTTCTTGATCATGACGAACGCGGCGTCGGTCATCTTCATTTTGACGAGCACATAGCCCGGCAGAAATTTGCGCTCGGTCGGGATTTTCCGGCCACGCTTGATTTCAACGACCTCTTCAGTCGGGACGACGATCTCTTCGAACAGACCCTCTAGCCCGCCCGCCTTGGCGCGCTCGCGGATAGCGTCAGCGACCTTGCGTTCGAAGTTCGTGTATGCGTGCACGATGTACCAGCGCGTACCGGCAACCGATGCTTTATCTTCGCGTTCTTGCGCGACAACCATTCTTAAAGGCCCTCTGGCGCGTCACTAAAACCGTTGATGCGAGCCGATCTTCAGGTGCCCACCCCTAATACGAAACGGACGATATGGCTCAACGCCTGATCAACGAGCAAAAAGAAAACAGAGGCGAGCGCGACCATGATGAGCACCATCAAAGTCGTGATCCACACCTCTTTCCGGGTCGGCCAGGTCACCTTGGCGACTTCCTGCCGAACTTCCTTCATAAAGGTTATGGGATTCAACTTCGCCATCTAAACTGCTTTCCGTGCGCATAAGCGACAACATGCCGCACCGGCCGTCGGTAGTTCTACCGGGCCGGTCGGCAAATCAAACCTCGTGAGGCTGGCAGGGGCGGAGGGTCTCGAACCCCCGACCTTCGGTTTTGGAGACCGACGCTCTACCAATTGAGCTACACCCCTAAACGCGATGTGGGTAAGAACCCGACATCGAGCAGCCTCTTTCGGGGCGTGCACCCTTAACTGAAGTTTGAGGCCTTGTCAGCCCCGCTCGTGCCTTTTTTTACCGAACCGGCACGGTTTGCACCGAAAGCGCCGAAAATTTCTTGATTCCGGCCGGTTGGGGGCCCGCCCGGAGGGGCGTCAGGGGCCAGGATTCGTCCAGGGGCCGGGCGACGCCGATGCGAGACCGTTCTCCTCGATCGGCTCAATGACCACCGCAGACCCATAGGCCAGAACCTCGGTCACGGCTGCCGCGATCTCGTTGGCATCGTAGCGCATCGCGACCACGGCGTTGGCCCCCATGCTTTGCGCGTGCTCGACGAGAAGATCGAAGGCTTCCTGCCGGGTGTGCTCGGCGAGCCGGGTGTAGACCGAGATATTGCCGCCGAAGAAAATCTGGATTGCGGCGCCGATATTGCCGATGACGCTGCGCGAGCGGACCGTCAGGCCGCGCACGAGACCGAGATGGCGAACGATACGATACCCTGGAATGTCGTTCGTTGTGACGACGAGCATGGCAGTCCCCTTTCATCCGTCCGGCACGGCCGAACGCCACTGATTCTCCCGCAACGCTAGCGCGAGATCCGGTCCGTTACGACGGCCGGTCGCTAAATCTTTCAGCAAAGCGGCGGGAGCTCGAAGAGAGGGGTGCGCGGCTCGCTCAGGCACTCGCCTGCAGGGCGGATGAGCAGATTTGCTGGCAGCGGCTGATAATGGCGTCGACCTCGCCCACCGGAACGGGCGGACTGAAATAGAAGCCTTGGGCCTCTTCGCAGCCGGCTTTGGCGACCATCGCGAGCTGTTCGGCCGTTTCGATACCTTCGGCGACCGTCCCCATACGCAGCCTTTTGGCGAGTTCGGCGATGGATTGCACGATCGCGGCCGCGTCGCGCTCATTGCGCGTGCCGAAGTCGCGCACGAACGAGCGATCGATCTTGAGCTTGTCGAAGGGGAAGCTGCGCAGATAGCTCAGCGAGCCGTAGGCGGTGCCGAAGTCATCGAGCAGGATTTTCACGCCGAGGGCGCGTAGCCGGTGGAGCAGATCGTGTGTTTTGGGATGATCCCGCAGTAAAACGGATTCCGTGATCTCGAGTTCGAGCCGGCCAAAAGGTAAGCCAGACTGCGCAATTGCGCCGGCCACCGCGCCATACAGGTCGCCCCGCTCAAACTGCACCGAAGAGAGATTGACCGTCACCTTGATATCGGATGGCCATTGCGCTGCGTCCTTGCACGCCCGCTCGAGCGCCCACCTGCCGATCTCGACGATCCAGCCACTTTCTTCGGCGAAGGGGATGAAATCGCCGGGCGGAACCAAGCCGCGTTCGGGATGGCGCCAGCGTATCAGCGCCTCAAAGCTGCAGACGCGATGCAAAGCGATATCGACGATGGGCTGATAGTGAAGCTCGAACTGCTTCTTCTTCACCGCGACGCGCATATCGGCCTCGAGGTTCGTTGCCCGTCCGCTCGCGTAGTCGCGCTGCGGGTCGAAGATCTCGTAGCCGCCGCGCCCGGAGGTCTTGGCGCGGTGGAGCGCAAAATCGGCGTTCTTCAGAATTTCATCGGCGTTCGTGCCGTGCTCGGGGGCGCAGGCTATGCTCAAGCTGCCGGTTACATAGACCTTGCGTCCGAGCACCCGCTGTTCGGCTGCGATGGCTGCGAGTACCCGCTGGGCCCAACGCTCCACCTGCTCTTGCTCGTTCACGCCGAACCTTATCAGCGCGAACTCGTCACCACCGACGCGGGCCAGGACATCAGATTTTCTCAGAACTTTGGATAAACGCTTCGCCACGCTCTTCAGCAAGGCATCGCCGACCGGCTGGCCGAAGGTATCGTTCACGCTCCTGAAGTCATCGAGATCGACCAATAGGACGGAGAGCTTCGCGCCGCCTGCAAGAGCACTTTGAAGCTCATCGCGGAAATAGGCACGATTATAGAGTTCGGTCAGCTGATCATGGCGTTCGAGCCAAGCGACTTCCTGCTCCGCCTGCCGCCCCTCGGTAATATCTTCCTGAATGTCGACCCATCCGCCGTCCGGTAGAGGCTGGGTGGTGAGAAGGATGATCCGGCCGTTCTTCAGATATCGCGTTTCGGAGAAAGCTTTCCCCTCAGCCAGCGCGCCGAGATGTTCGTTCACCCATGTTTGCTGGAGGTCCAGATCGCCTTTCTCGTCGAGCCCTCCTTCCACCGACGCATGGTAGGCGACGAGGTCGGCAAACGGGGTTCCGGGTCTCGTCAACGTGTCGGGGAGATCGAAGATCTGCCGGCAGAGATTATTGCAGAACACAAGCCGCCGCTCCTTGTCGAACATGGCAAGGCCGTGAACCGTGCTGTGGAGTGCTCGCTCGAAAAGAGCTCTTGGCGGGGCAATTTGCTTCTTTCCAGAGCTGTAAGTTCTGGGTGCATTAGGCTTCGTAGAACGTCCGCCGGGCTTCATTGTCGTCTTTCAGGGAAATCGCGTCGCCGCATCAATCCGTACACAAATGGAATGAAAATTTTGCGCATGTTCTGTTTGCGTGGCGCGAGCGGCTACTGGCTAGTTTGCCAGTCACATGGCGGCCTAATGCTTATGCTCGGGCTCAAGGATTTGAAGGCCGCCGGATGCTCATCACCGGCAATAGGTCCGCTCGAATGAACTTGATTGCGAACTCGATGGCCGTTAACTCACGGCGATCCCTTCTGCTCCGGTCAACCCAATCAAAACCGCGTGTCCCATCACGCCAGCATTCGTGCGAGACAGAACTTGCGACACTCTCCGTCCGGCCAAGCCTCCAACGTTCCCTCGATCCTGACGAACGGCGGGCCGCTCCTCTCCCGTTACGACGTGATTTTTTGCGATGTCTGGGGCGTCGTCCACGACGGGCACACAGCGTTCGAAGGAGCTTGTGAGGCGCTCGAGAAATTTCGCGCGCGCGGCGGCACGGTGATCCTCGTCACCAATGCGCCGGTTCCCAAGCAGCGCGTCGCCGATATGCTCGCTGCGCGTCATGTCCCGCAAAGCGCCTGGGACGACATCGTATCTTCCGGCGATCTTGCTCTTCAGCACGTGGCGGCGCGCGGTTTCCAGGCCATCCACTCAATCGGTCCGCAGGATCGCGATCAGGCGTTCTTCTCCGCGCTTGCCGCCCGCAGCGTTCCGCTGGACGAGGCGGAGGCAATCGTCTGCACTGGCCTCAATGACGACCGGCACGAGAAGCCGGACCACTACCGGCCGCTGCTCGAGAGGGCTCTGGAAAGGCGCGTGCCGTTCGTGTGCGCTAATCCCGATCTCGTCGTAGACGTCGGCGGAACGCTTCTGTATTGCGCGGGCGCCATCGCGGATCTCTACCTCCACATGGGGGGCCCGGTTTTCTGGGCGGGCAAACCTCACCTCAATACTTATGAGACCGCGCACCAGAAGGCCGAGGCGCTGCGGAACGCCAACGTCGAGCGCAGCAAGGTGCTCGTGATTGGCGACGCGCTGAGAACGGACCTCAAAGGGGCCCAAAACTACGGCTGCGACGCGCTATTTATCGCGTCCGGCATTCACCGGCACGAGACCGTGGATGGCATAGACCTGTCGGCGGCGAAGCTGTCCGATTTGTTCAAACCCGGTTCGCCGCCGGCTGTTGGCGCAATGCTGGAGCTTATGTGGTAGCGCTCCTTGCGTTCTAGTCGGCCTTCGGAGCTGTGTTTTCCTTTTGAGCCGTGTCCGCCTGCGGTGCTGCTTCGGGCTTCGCTTCGGTCTTGGTCAAGGGCAACGGCGGCGGCGGCTCGCTTTTCGGGCGCTTGGGCGTTGGACCGTCAGAGAAGCTGTTGAACACGACGTCGGGCGAGGTCGTGTTGTGCTGCGACGGCACGAGCCTGCCGATCCAGATGTCGGAGGCGCGGGCATGGTCGAACTTCATGATGCTGTCTTCGCGCCAGCCTTTGGCGCCGTGCTCGCGGACGGCGATGCGCGCTGCGTCGTTGTTGAACTCGGTGATGTACATCGACCGCAGCATCGCGAACGGGCCGCCAGCTATTCCCTGATCGAAGACGACGTCGAGTGCCTGCTTGTTGGCGTCCACGCTCACCATGCGCACCGAAGCCTCGCCGCCTTTCTCGAAGGCCAGACGGAACGTGCGGGTTTCGGGCTCGAAGACAACTTCCTTGATTTTGGCGATCGGACGGCCGTCATTCTCGATCGGACCGACGATGAAAGAAGAGCCGTAGGCGGTATTGCGCATGTTCGACGGCGTCAATGGACGCGCGCGCCAGTAGCCGTCCTGAGGGTAGAGAACGAGAACTTCTTCGGCGCCATCTTCGCGTTTCACCCAAACCTGAAGCAGGTGAAGGCCCTTCTCGACACGGTCCCCGACCCGCACCGTCGCCGTCGCGGGGCGCCAGAACGAAGGATAGGTAAAGCCGACGATCCACAGCTTGTTGTCTTCGTAGAGCGTCACGTTCTTGGGCGGCGTCGGCGGGGCGTAGCTCGGATCGGATGCCATATCGCAGGCCGTCCAGTCCGCTTCGACGTTCGCGCGCATGCTCGCCGAGAGATAGACAGGGTGCGCGGCCTCGATGCGGAATGCGCGGACGGCCTTGTTGGAGAGCGAGATGGCAACATTGTCCTTCTCGGCGCAGAGAACCGGCTCGCTTTCGTTCATGACATCGACGGCGAGACCATCCAACGACGCAGCATGTGCTGGCACAATCGCGGACCCCAGCAGCAACAGCGCAGCGGCCATTAGACGAACGTTCAAGGGCATTCGGTACTCCAATTCGATTGGTCGGATATGCGGGTCTAGCGCGGGCCGGTCACAGCGTAAATGTCGCCAGAGTTCGCATCATGCGGCAGCTGGCTCAGGTATCCCGCCATTTCTTTGTCAGGCAGCCAGTGGTCGAAGGCCAATGTCTGTGCTTCTCCCAGCGCGAAGTTGAAGCGATATGGACCTAGCGAGGAGAGGTGGTCGAAACACGCCATGGCAACGTCGCGTGCGATTGTGGTCCACTCGAAGGAAAGCGCCTTCAAGGGTGCGGAAAGACCGCGCAGCACCTCGTCTTCGAAGCCTTCCACGTCGATTTTGACGAACGCCGGCACACCATAACGCGCGATCAATCCATCGAGCGTAACGACCTCGATTTCAATCTGCTCGTTCCAGGCCTGGCCTTCCCAGCCTTTGGCGTCTTCTGCCTGCCGAACGAAGTCTTGCGAGAGGGTGGAAACGGTCGGGTTCGCTGTGTTGACGAAAAGCCGGCATGTTCCGGCTTCCGCGCCCACGGCCCGGTCGAGGATCTCGACCAGAGCATCGCGGCCATGGATGTGGTTGAGCGCAGAGAAGAGCAGGGGCTGGGGTTCAATCGCGACCACGCGTGCGCCGAGGCGGCGGAACGACGATACCCGGTCGCCGACATGCGCGCCGACGTCAAAAACGAGATCACCCGGCTCGATGAAATGACGGTAAAGCGCGTCCATGGCTGCGCGCGGGGCGGCAGGTCCGTGATAGAGGCGCAGTGACCGGAAAACACCTTGCAACGCCGGGGACACCATCCCATTAGTTCCTTGCCTGCATGGCCCGGATTTCAGCCGGCGGCGCGAAGTCCTCCGGAATTCCTGCAATGCCATGGCGGCGGAAGAAGCGGCCGACGGCGGGGCTTGCAGTGAAAACCACGAAGGGGATTGCCAGCACGTAGCCTGCGGTTAACGGCAGGCTCCAAAGTGCTGCTGCGGGTGAAACGAGCGCAATCGCAACGTAGAGCCATAGGCCAAAGAGGAATTGCGGCCAAAGCCACCGCACTGCGTCGCTCCATGCTACGCCCTCGCCGTCGCGGCGCTGGCCGTTCCACACGACGCCTTTGCCAAAAAGGAGGCCGAGCATGAAGATCGAGGTGCGGATCGTCACCACCGCACCCAGGATGAGCGAGAACACGATTTCGATGATCGCGCTCGATGCAAACCTCAGCCCGCCCCCAAAGCGGCTGACTTCACCTGGCGTCAGAACGGCGTCAATGATGCCGGCGAGCTTGGGGGCGAGATGCATGAGGAGAAGGGCTCCATACATGATCTCGACGGCGTGCCAGGGGAAATCGGTCTCGGCTTGCGCTTGCCACATCGCCAGGGGAAGTAGTGCCGCGAGCAGGGTCCAGGCGGGGGCGCCGATGAACATCAGGACCGACCAGAACAACTGAAACCGGCTGACCGGTTCGATGCCTCGCATCCCCAGCAATTGCAGGTACTGCATGTTGCCCTGACACCAGCGCGCGTCACGGCGCATGAACTCGAGCGCATCGGGAGGATTGTCTTCGTAGGAGCCCGTCTCGACGGGCAGCACGCGAACCTCGAAACCCGCTTTGCGCATGAGAACGGCTTCGACTTGATCATGCGATAGAATGGGGCCGGTTTTGCTCAACCCGTCGACAGCGCAATGCCGCAGATACGGTTCGATACGCACGAGCGCGTTGTGCCCCCAGAACGGGCCGCAATCGCCCACCCACCATGCCTGGCCCATCGTGTACGTTCGCATGCCGAGGCGCATGCCGAACTGGAAAATGCGCGCGAACGCCGAAGAAGACGGCGTTCCGACAACGAGGCTTTGCAGAATTCCGATCCTAGGATTCTTTTCCATGATGCGTACGAGCGCGACGATCGCCTTGCCCGTCATCAGGCTATCGGCGTCGAGCGGCAGCATGAATTCGTAATCGGCGCCCCAGCGCCGGGCGAACTCCCGGATGTTGCCGGCCTTGAAGCCGGAGTTGTCTTTCCGGCGCCGGTAAATGATGCGACCGGAATCGGTATCGGACTGCTGCCAGGCGGCAATCTCCTCCTCTTCCTTCAGGAGAAGGTCCGGCTGTTCGCTGTCACTCAAGACGAAGTACGTGAAGTGCTTGCCCTGGCCCGTCTGGTCGAGACTTGCTTTCACCGTCTTCAGCCGAGCCAAGGCGCGCGCGGGGTCTTCATTGCGCAACGTCATCAGGACCGCCGTTTTGGCAGACAGGGGCGACGTGTCGCCCGCGGCGGCGTGGAAGACTTTCTCGGCCTGAGCCTTCCCCTTCTTCCCATGAAGCTGCCAAAGGCCAATGACAGCATTCCAGAAGCCCAGAACCGGCCATGGTGCGCCCAGCGCTAAACACAGCGTCATGCAGGTGCTCAGAAGTGTCCACCCGCCTGTCGAGAAGATCGACACGGCGACGGCTACGATAAGAGCCCATGTCGCAACATTGAGAAACAGGACAAGGCGGCGCCGCTTCGTCAGCCGGGCTATTGCGTCCACGCCTTCCGGAGTCGTAAGGCTTTTAGCCTCGACGACGATCATTCTTTTGAGGTCCGAGACCCGCTCGTGCTCGGCACCAATCGTCATTACGGACCCGTCCTTCACAATGAGTGACCCGCAGAGCAGATTCGACCCAAGTCCCCAACCCTTAAGGCGCAGCCAGGGCCAGATCGTGGTTGCTCGGGGCCTCTGGTACGTCCAGCCTGGCGTCGCGGAAGTGAGGCCTGAACGCCTCTCCCCGCCATCCCCCGGGGAAGCACGCATCGCCGCGGAGTATTCTGCGATCAGCCGCGGCACAGAACGCATGGTTGCGCTCGGCCAGATCCCCCAAAGCGAATGGCCGCGCATGCGAGCGCCGTTGCAAGCTGGAGATTTCTCCTTCCCCGTCAAATACGGCTATTCCGCGACTGGGCGCGTGACCGCCGGGTCCGATCAATACATCGGTAAGCGCGTATTCGTGTTGCATCCGCATCAGGATTATTTTCACGCGCCTGAACCGCTGCTGACAATTCTGCCGGACAACGTGCCCTCGCGGCGCGCGGTCCTTGCGGCAAACATGGAAACAGCGCTCAACGCCCATTGGGATGCGGGCACGACGCTGGGAGATCGTGTTCTCATCGTGGGCGCGGGCATCGTGGGTTTGCTTGTCGCCCATCTGGCGCTCCGGATCGCGGGCACCGACGTCACCGTCACGGACATCAACCCGGCGCGGGCGAAGTACGCGGAGATGCTCGGCGTCCAATTCGTGTCGCCGGCAAATGTTCCGGCCGACAACCGCATCGTCTTTCATGCGAGCGCGACCAGCGCGGGGCTTGAGACGGCGATCAACGCGTGCGCATTCGAAGCAAGCGTCGTCGAAATGAGCTGGTATGGCGTTAACCCGGTGACGGTAAATCTCGGCGGGGCGTTCCATAGCCGGCGCCTCAAGATTATCTCTTCCCAGGTTGGGCACGTGGCTCCCAGTCATCGTCACCAGCTCAAGCACAAGGATCGCATGGAGCGCGCGATTGCCATGCTCGACGACGAGCGTCTAGATGGTCTTGTGGCCGATGCCGTCGACTTCGCCGATCTGCCGTCCAAACTACCGCAGATCTGGGCATCGCCCGATCTGCCGCCCATCGTTCGCTATTAATCCATAGGTTGAATCCCCCATGTACTCCGTCGAAGTTCGCGACCGCATCATGATTGCCCATTCGCTGCCCGATCCGTTCTTCGGGCCGGCGCAAAACATGCACGGCGCCACCTTCGTCGTCGACGTCGCCTTCTTCCGCGAAAAGCTGACCGAGCAGAATGTCGTCGTCGATATCGGGGCGGCACTGAGCGTGCTTAGCGCCACGCTGAAGCCCCTCGCCTACCAAAACCTCGACGTTCTGCCGCAATTCAAGGGCACGCTCACGACGACGGAATTTCTCTGCAAGTATGTCTTCGATGCCATTGCCGAGGCGGCAACGTCGGGTGCGCTTGGAGAGGACGGAAAGACGCTTGCGAAGATCCGCGTGACCCTGTCGGAGACCGATCTCGCGCGCGCCAGCTTCGAGGGGCCCATCGGTGGCTGAAGCAGCCTTCGCAATTCCCGGAGATTTGAAAGCGACGACCGGCGGCTATGCCTATGACCGGCGTGTCATCGAGCTGTTGCCCGCATTCGGCGTGCCCGTGTCCGTTCTTCCCTTGCCCGGCTCGTTTCCAAATCCGGACATGAAAGACGTGGAGGAAACGCGGCGCGTGCTCGAGAAACGGGATGCGAATTCCGTGCTTCTCGTCGATGGTCTGGCCTTTGGCGCGTTTCCTGACGCGCTGCTCGGCGCGCTTCGCGGACGCGTCATCGGCCTCGTCCATCATCCGCTTTTTCTGGAAACGGGACTGCCGCATGCACGTAAGGTGGAGCTGAAAGTCAGCGAAGAGCATGCCCTGGCGCGTGCCAACCACGTCATCGTCACGAGCCGCGCTACCAAGCGCATCCTGACGGAGCACTTGGCCGTCCCCGCTGACAAGATCACCATCGCAGAACCCGGAACCGATCCGGCGCAACGGGCGACGGGCACGGGGGCCCCCTTGCAGATCCTTGCCGTCGGTGCCGTGCTGCCGCGCAAAGGGTACGATCTGCTCGTCGAGGCGCTGGCGCCGCTCAAAGATCTCGATTGGCGGTTGACGATCGCCGGGGCGCTCGACCGTCATCCGCAAGCCGTCGATGCCGTTCGTGCTGCGATTGCGCGGCATGGGCTGGAGGACCGCGTCACACTTGCAGGCAAGGTCGTGCCGGCGACGCTCGATCGATTTTACGATTGCGCGGATCTCTTCGTCTCCGCATCCCTCTTTGAAGGATACGGAATGGTTCTCGCCGAAGCGATGGCGCGCGGCTTGCCGATCGTGCTCGCGGCCGGTGGCGCGGCCGCCGACACGGCAGGGGAATCTGCGGCACTGCACGTCGAAGCAGGCAACGTCGCCGAACTCACGTCGGCACTGCAGAAGGCGTTGACCGACAAGAAGCTGCGTGACCGGCTCGCGGATGCCGCCTGGGAAGCGGGCCGGACATTGCCGACGTGGCACGAGACGGCGCGGCGCATCGCTGCCGTCATTTTAGGACTGCGGCCGTGAGCGATTTTTCCCCGGAATGGCTCGACCTGCGCGAGAGTGCAGATGCGCGCGCGCGCAACCACGACATCGCCAGTGCGGTCGCTGCCCGGTTCGCGCTGAGATCCGAACTGAGCGTGCTCGATCTCGGTGCGGGTACCGGCGCCAACCTCCGGGCCACGTCCCCTCTCCTGCCCCAGCGGCAGTTTTGGACACTCGCCGATCGCGACCCAACGCTGTTGGAAGCCGGCAAGGCAAAGCTCATCCAGTGGGCCGATCGCCATGAGGCCGATGGCGAAGTGCTTGTTCTCATCAAGGGCAATCAGCGCATCACTGTCCGCTTTCGCGTTGCCGATCTCGCACGCGAAACGCAGGCGCTTCTCGATGAGAAGCCGCAGCTTGTGACGGCATCGGCTTTCTTCGACCTGACGTCGGAAGATTACATCCGGATGCTGGCGAAAGCCGTGACCGAGGCTAAAGCTGCGTTCTACGCCACGCTCACTTACAACGGCCTGCAGAAGTGGACGCCGCACCGTCCGGCCGACAACCAGATCACCGCGGCTTTTCACCGTCACCAGATGCGCGACAAAGGTTTTGGTCCCGCGGCTGGACCACTTGCGGCATCCGAACTCATCGATCAGTTCCGCATCAACGGCAACGTGGTTCTGGACGGCGAGAGCCCATGGCGGCTCGAGCGTGGCGACCGCATGCTGATCCACGAGTTGATCCGTGGCCACGCGGTGGCCGTGTCAGAAATCGGCGGCGTTGACGAGAAGGTCATCGTCAACTGGGTGAACGTCTCACGGACAGGCGCCTTCGTCGGGCATACGGACGTCTTCGCAGTGCCGTCGTAAAGACACGGCACTCTTTACGTCATACCGACCGTTTGGGGATCATCCGCTCGACGACCCGATCCTTACGCACAAACCGGTGATAGAAAGCCGCCGCGATATGGATGAGCGCGAACACGAGGAGCAGAATTGCTCCCGTCTCGTGCCATTCGAAGATTTCCTTCGCCCTGTCTTCGTTCTTGACCGTGATGGCGGGCAAGTGAATGCCGAAGACCTCGAGATAGTCGCCGTAGGAAATCGCCGTGTAGCCCAGAACCGGAACGGCGATCAGCAAGACGTAGAGCGTCCAGTGCACGAAATGGCTGGCACCGGTCAGCGCCGGTGGCACGGAGGGATCGGGGCGCGGCACGCCCTGCCTGAAGCGGTAGAGCAGCCGCAGGATGACGAACAGCAAAATCGTCAGTCCAATGATTTTATGCGAGCTGTAGAGATTTCCGGTCACCGCGTCCCAGACGCCTTTGACCGGCTCGCCCTTTTCGTTGACTCCCGGCATCTCGTTACCGCGATAGGTCATGTACAGACCAAGCGGCAACTGGATGATGACGAGCAACGCGATCCACCAGTGCAGACCGCGGGCTATGGGCTTGTACGCCTGGACGTCGTACTGGGCATGCTGATCCATGGACTAGCCTCGCCGCTGATGCCTCAGATCACAATCGATCAGCACATCGCCGCCGTCAAGAACGTGCACGGAAGTTTGAGGCCGGATCGCCTCACTGACACTGCCGATCGGGTTCAGCAACAGACCGGGAATGCCAGAGCCCAATATCAGGGGGGCAAGAAGGATGTGCAGTCTGTCGACGAGCCCGGCGTTCATGAAGTGCGAGATCGTGGTGCCTCCGCCCTCTACCAGGATCTTCTTCAAGCCGCGCTTGAAGAGCGCTTCCAGTATACTGGCTGGTTCAATTCGTGGGGCGCATGTTTCAAGCGGGATGCCTTCGGCACCTTTGGGCATAGGCTCTTGCCGGCTCGTCAGGACGAGGCAATCGCTGGTGCCTGTCGCGAGGCAGCGCGCCGAGGCAGGAAGCCGGCCGTTTGGATCGACGATGACGCGGACGGGCTGCGGTCCATCAACGCGGCGAACGGTCAGCTGCGGATCGTCAGCAAGGATCGTTCCTATTCCGACAAGGACAGCATCGACGTTGGCCCGCAGCCTGTGCAGATGATCGAGGGCGGCCGCGCCATTGATGCCGGCTGAGTCCCCGCTAACGGTTGCTATTCGGCCGTCTAACGATTGGCCGAGCTGAGCGACGACATACGGCCGATCGGAGGGCGCCGCAATGATGGGATCGAAAATCGATCGCAAGGACGATTCATTACCAATTTTGCTAGATGTCATTAGAGCCCGGAATGATATAAGCCGCCCGAATGACCGGGCCGCCGATTGATGGAACCTGGGGCCGTTTCGGGATTCGCTTTACGTTTACAGGCATCCGGTTTCTCAACCTTTCATAGCATCCGAACATGAACACGAAGCCGCTCGGCCTCATTGAAATCTACAGGCGCGCGCTCGCTCTTCTTGCTCCCGAGAAGTATCTCGCCATGGCCCTCGCGGCAGCCGGCGTGGTGATTGCGGTTACGCAACTTGCGGAGCCTATTTTATTCGGACGCGTTGTGGACGCGCTGAGCAAAGGCGAGAGCGCATTCTTCTACATCGGGCTATGGGCACTTCTTGGGCTCTTCGGAATATTCGCAGGTGTCATTGTCGGCATAAACGCCGACCGTCTGGCGCATCGCCAGAAGCTCGCGCATCTGGCCAGCATCTTCGAGAAAACGATTGCACTGCCACAAAGTTCACACGCCTCGCGTGGGTCGGGCGCAACCATCCGGACGATCCTGTCGGGAACGAGCGCGCTGTTCTGGCTTTGGCTCGGCGTGATGCGCGAGCAGCTAGCCGTCGTCTTCGGCATCATTCTGCTGGTGCCAACGGCGTTCGCGATGGACGCCAGGATGGCCGCCATTCTGCTGACGCTGGCTGCCGCCTACACCCTGATGCACGTCATCGTGGTGCGGCGCACGGCCGTCGGGCAAGCGGCTGTTGAAGCGCACGAGAGCGCGCTTTCGAGCCGCGTCGTCGATGTCATCGGCAACGTGACGGTCGTGCAAAGCTATGCGCGGCTCAAGGCCGAAGCGGATGCTCTTCGCGGACTGGCCAACGACTTGCTTACCGCCCAATATCCCGTGCTGACGTGGTGGGGCGTTCTCACCGTGTTGCAGCGTTCGGCGGCAACGCTCACGATGGTCATCATATTCATGGCAGGCGCGGTGCTCGCCGGGCGGGGCGAACTGACCGTCGGCCAGATCGTCAGCTTCGTGGCGTTCGCGGCTCTTTTGATTTCGAAACTCGATGCGCTTTCCGGGTTTGCCGTGCGGATCGACCAGCAAGCGCCGACGATTACTGCACTGTTCAAGCTCATGGACGAGGCCGGAGCGCCGGCCGATGCGCCGGGCGCCAAGCCGCTTCGCACGGTCGAGGGCGCCGTTACTTTCGATGACGTAACATTCCGTTACGAAGGCGGATTGCAGGGCATTAGCGATGTCTCCTTCTCCGCCCGGGCTGGCGAGACAACGGCGCTGGTCGGGCCCACCGGGTCGGGCAAGTCAACAACGATCGGCTTGCTGCAAAGGTTCTTGAAGCCAAAGTCTGGACGCATCCTGATCGACGGCCAGGATATTTCCGGCGTCACGCTGCAGTCGCTCAGAAATTCGATTGCGGTCGTGTTCCAAGATGCGGGCCTCTTCAACCGGTCGATCGGTGAGAACATTCGCATCGGCAAACCGGATGCGACGGACGCCGAGGTGGAGCACGCCAGCCGGCTGGCGGAGGCGCACGATTTCATCATGCGCAAGCCCGGCGGCTATGACTTCGTGATCGGCGAACGCGGCGCGGCCTTGTCGGGCGGCGAGCGTCAGCGCATCGCAATTGCGCGCGCAATTTTGAAGGATGCGCCGATCCTCATCCTCGATGAAGCAACAAGCGCGCTCGATTCAGAGACGGAGGCCAAGATCAAGCGGGCGCTCGATACGCTGCGTGCCGGGCGCACGACGTTCGTCATCGCGCACCGGCTATCGACGGTTGCTGACGCCGATCAGATCTTCGTGCTCGAGCAGGGAAGGATCGTCGAGAGCGGCCAGTTTGCCGAACTCGCAGAGGGCGGCGGACTTTTCTCGCGTCTGGTCGCGGAAGGCGGCTTCACGGTTCCGAAAACGACGGAGAAGCCACGGGAGCCCGCAGTCTAGAGTTTGTGCGCCATGCGTGCGCGCTTGGTCGCCAGATAGCGCTCGTTGAACTTGTTCGGGACGATGACGATGGGCAAACGCTCGACGACGCGGATCCCCAGAGCCTTGAGCGCCAGCTCCTTCGCCGGATTGTTCGACAGGAGCTTGATCTCAGTCATGCCGAGATCATTCAACACGCGCGCGGTCAGCGCGTAATCGCGGCTGTCGATGGGTGCGCCGACCTCGATGTTGGCTTCGACCGTATCGAGGCCCTGATCCTGCAGCGCGTAGGCCTGGATCTTCTTGAAGAGGCCGATGCCACGGCCTTCGTGATGGGGCACATAAACGATCGCGCCGTAGGCTGAATCGGTGACGATCTGCAGAGCTTCCTGAAGTTGCTGATAGCAATCGCAACGCAGTGAATGGAAAATGTCCCCCGTCACGCAGCCGGAATGAACGCGCACGACAGGCGTGGGCAAGGAACCGTTGATCTTCGCAGGATCGCGGTGGACGAGAGCCAGGATCTGTTCGTGTTCGGTGGCGCCGCGATACGCATGGGCTTCGAGCGTCAGCTCCCGCCCTTTAAATTCTATCGGAAGAATGGTTTCCACCGACCAGTCAGCTGGCAGTTTCACAGACGTCAAGGTACCCGACTTCATTGTTACCGTGGCTCCCGGGAGCTCGAAAAGGCATATGCCTCATTTGCCGTGAGAAGGCAAAGTCTCGTACCCTTTACATCTTTCCGTGGCGCCAGCTTGTTCCTGCGGGAACAGCCAGACCGAACATTATTGCCGATAGCGTTACTTGGGCGTACTTGCCGAAAGATTTAGATGGTCAGGATGACGCGGACGCGGTTAACGAGCGGCTGCGCTTGGCCTGCAGAGATTTTCAGCTTCGCATCAGTCTGGCGATTTCGATTTTGGGGCAGCGGTCCATGACGACGGTGAAGCCGGCGGCGCGGGCGGTCGCGGCGGCCTCCTCGTTGATCACGCCGAGTTGCATCCAAATAATGCTAGCGCCCGTCTTTTCCTTAGCCGCTATGGCCTCTTCGACGATCTCGGGGAGCGCATCGGAGGTGCGGAAGACGTCGACAACATCGATCGGTGCAGGCACGTCGGCGAGCGCCGCATAGACCGGTTCGTCGTGAATGGATTGACCTGCAATGCCGGGGTTGACGGGCCGGACCGCATATCCCTCGTCCATGAGGAAGCGCGAGACATAATTGCTTGGGCGTTCTGGTTTCGGCGACGCGCCGATGACGGCGAAGGTTTTCACTCGCTTCAGTATATCACGAATGTCGTGGTCGCTCAGTCCGTCGATGCTCATGCTACGGCCTCGGGAAGCGTTATGCGGCCACTCGCGTCGAGCGGCATGAAGGGATTGTAGGCGATTTCCCAAAGGTGACCGTCGGGATCGGCGAAGTAACCGGAATAGCCTCCCCAGAAGGCTTTCTGACCCGGCTTGATAAGTTTTCCGCCCGCCGAGACGGCTTCGCTCAGGACCTGATCGACCTCTGCTTGCGAGTTCACGTTGTGCGCCAGTGAAACGCCGGAGAAGCCGGACTCGCGTGGTTCAACGCCAGCATCTTTCGCCAGGGCTTCGCGTCCGAAGAGCGAGAGCACGATCCCGCCGAGGTCGAAGAAGGCAACCTCGTCTTGGCTTGCGCTCGATGCGCGAAAGCCCAGCGCCTCGTAGAATGCGCGAGACCTCGCGACGTTCTTGACACCGAGCGTGACGAGCGAGAGCCGCTGCTGCACTTCACTTGTCCTTCCATTCGGGCTTGCGCTTCTCGATGAACGCACAGATGCCCTCGTTGGCATCGGCGGCCATCATATTTTTCACCATCACCTCGCTGGCATAAGCGTAGGCCTCTTCGAGCGGCATCTCGGCTTGCCGGTAGAAGGCCTGCTTGCCAATCGCGACAGTTGATTTGGATTTGGCGGCGATGGTGCGCGCCATGCCGAGCGCTTCAGCCATGACATCGCCCCGCGAAACCACGCGATTGACGAGACCGTAGGCCAGCGCATCGGCCGCCGAAATTGGCTCTCCCAGCAGCAACATTTCCATCGCTTGCTTGCGCGCCACGTTCCGAGACAGCGCGACCATCGGCGTTGAGCAGAAAAGCCCGATGTTCACGCCCGGCGTTGCGAAATCCGCGGTGTCCGCTGCGACGGCCAAGTCGCACGTCGCCACCAGTTGGCAGCCTGCCGCCGTCGCGCGGCCCTCCACGGCCGCGATGACCGGCTTCGGACAGGCGACGATGGCGCGCATCATGGCCGAGCACGCCGTCATCGTTTCGCGGAAGAAGGCTTCGCCGCCGTCGGCATCGGCGCGGTGCGCCGTCAATTCCTTCAGGTCGTGACCCGACGAGAAGACATTGCCGGCGGCACCTAGGACGATGGCGCCGACGTTCTTTTCCTGTCCAAGCCGCTCGATCTCCTCGTGCAGCTGCTTGAGTAGATCACGCGACAGCGCATTGCGCGCCTCCGGCCGGTTCAACGTCAGGCGAACAACGCCCGCCTCGACCGGCTCACTCAGGAGCGATTGCTGTGTCAGAGGCGAAAGATCCTGCATTGAAGAACCTGCCACTCCCCGGCGCCCGCTCAGTTGCGAGGCTTGCGCGTTCTACTGGAGCGCCTTCTCGATCTCCGCGCGGTGCGCCTTCACCAGTTCAACGTTCTCTTTATACTGGAGCTTCGGCGTCGTGCTGATTGCCTCGTTCAGCTCGTCGAGAAGCTGCTTCTTATCCGCTTCCGGAATGCTCGCGTCCTTCTGAACGTCGTCGCGCTCCTTCTTTAGCGCATCGACGGGGTCGACGAAATTGCCTGTCGTGGCGTCGAGGCCGGCCATGACGATCGAGATGTTGGCCGCCACGTCGTCGAGTTCAGCGAAGTTCTTGAAGCCGTGCTTGGTGGCGATGCCTTCGAGTTCGGTCTGAAGAGCCGGATCGGGCTTGTCGCCGGCTGCCTGAATTTTCGATGCGATGGACGCCAGATCGTTCTGGGCGGCTATGAAGCGCGTGACCTGGTCGTCGGTCAGCTTGATCTGCTTCACGTCGTCGGCGCCAGTCGCGTCCGGTGCGCCTTGCTCGGCTGGCGTCCCTGGTGGTGCGGCTGCTTCCTGTGCCGAAGCCATCGCGATCATCGCGCAGAGCCCAAGTCCGCCGATAAGAACGCGCGCCGCCGTCCGCGCCAAAGAGACCGCCATCATCTTGCTCCGGTTTTACGCTCGCTGCCCGCGAGCGTGAGTTAACGTTCGAACCTGATACGCCGACTAAGACGACAATAAGAAGAGAAAGACCCCGGCTGTTCCGAATTTCGGGCGGATGCCCTCAGGAAGCCCCTCACTGCTCGATCTATCGCATGCTCGATTTATCGCCAATGAACAAGCGTGGGGGTCGAGGAAGGCTACCTTTCCGGCGGTAACAAAATACCACATTGCGGTATTATTTTACCGTTTAAAGTAAGCTATTGATATTGCTAGGCCTTTCTCCTGCCAGTAAATTCTCCTTGCAACGCTGCGGTGATTTCGAGTATGCACGCGGCTTCTCGGAATGCAGCGCGCAGTGGACGATTGAAGCGTGCGCAGCCATCCGCCAAGGAGCTTCAACATAATGTCTACCTATGTCGCCAAGCCGGCCACGGTGGAGAAGAAGTGGGTTCTCATCGACGCCGAAGGGCTCGTTGTCGGCCGACTTGCCGCTCTCATCGCGACCCGCCTCAAGGGCAAACACAAAGCGATTTACACGCCTCACGTCGATTGCGGCGACAACATCGTCGTCATCAACGCTGAGAAGGTCGTCTTCACCGGCGCCAAGCGCGAAGACAAGGTCTACTACCGCCACACCGGCTATCCGGGCGGCATCAAAGAGCGCACGCCGCGCCAGATCCTCGACAGCAAGCATCCCGAGCGGATCATCGAGAAGGCCGTCGAGCGCATGCTTGCACGCGGTCCTCTGCACCGTCAGATCATGCGCAACCTCCGAGTCTATAAGGGTGGCGCGCATCCGCACGAAGCGCAGAACCCGGAGAAGCTCGACGTCGCGAAGCTCAACCGTAAGAATGTGAGGGTCTGAGATCCATGGCTACTGAAACAAAGACCCTGGCCGATCTCGCCGCCGTCAAGGGCGACGAACCGCAGGCCGCGCCTGTCCGGACCCAGAAGCTCGACAAGCTTGGCCGCGCCTACGCAACCGGCAAGCGTAAGAACGCTGTCGCCCGCGTCTGGCTGAAGCCCGGCAAGGGCCTCATCACGGTCAACGACAAGGACTTCAAGGCCTATTTCGCCCGTCCGGTTCTGCAGATGCTTCTGCAGCAGCCGCTGAACCTCGCCAACCGCTCGACGCAGTACGATATTCGTATTTCGGTCGCAGGCGGCGGACTTTCCGGCCAGGCCGGCGCTGTCCGTCACGGCATCTCGAAGGCCCTCACCTATTATGAGCCGGATCTTCGTGGCGTGCTGAAGAAGCAGGGCTTCCTGACGCGCGACAGCCGCGTTGTCGAACGTAAGAAGTACGGCAAGGTCAAGGCTCGCAAATCCTTCCAGTTCTCGAAGCGCTAGTCGCTCGGGACCTCTGGAACGTTCAAGACGAAAGCAGCCCGTCCATTTGGCGGGCTGTTTTATTGTGTGGCAGGAGGGTTGCGGGTGCTCCGCAGCAATGCCACATACCGTCGACAAGCAAGCGCGGCTCGGCCGTTTCGGCGAGGGGATTTGGAGACACTATGGACTGGCTGCTGAACGGCATGCACGAGCTTATCTCGACGCTTGTTACCGATATTGGCTACCTCGTGACGCCCGACTGGTGGCGCACGCATTGGGTCGCCCTCTTCAACATCCTCATGATCGACCTGACGCTTGCCGGCGACAACGCGATTGTCGTTGGTATGGCGGCTTCGCGCGTTCAGCAGTCCATGCGCACCAAGGTGATCTTCTGGGGCATCCTCGGTGCCGTCGTCCTCCGGATCCTTTTCTCAGGTGTTGCGCAGCAGATGCTGCAGGTGATCGGACTGACTCTGGCGGGCGGTCTTTTGCTGCTTTTCGTCTGCTGGAAGATGTGCCGGCAGATCGTCGAAGGCGAAGAGCATTCCATCGACGAAGTGGAAAAGAAGCTCGCCTCGGGCGCGCCTGACCCAGCCCATCAGGCAACATTCTGGAGCGCGCTCTGGACGATCATCCTCGCCGACCTGTCGATGTCGCTCGACAACGTGCTGGCGGTTGCCGGCGCCGCGGGCGAATCCACCCTGGTTCTGGTCATCGGCTTGGCGGTTGCCATTATCCTGATGGCCGTCGCCTCCACCTACATCGCCAAGCTTCTGGCTAAGTATCCCTGGATCGCCTGGATCGGCCTTCTCATCATCCTCTATGTGGCGCTCGACATGATCTATCGCGACAGCCACCGCATCGTGTGCGAGGCCTACGGCGTCGGCTGCTCCGAGACGATCCTGCAAGGCATCAAGCACCGGCTTGGGTTCGGCGGATAGTTTGGCGGTTAAAGCTATGACCATGACGACGGCAAACACCAAGCTGGCCCGCATCTTCATCGACGGGGAAGCGGGTACGACCGGTCTCGAGATTCGGGACCGGCTGGCAAACGTCGGCCAGATCGAAGTTCGCAGCATCGACCCGGCGAAGCGGAAGGACCGCGAGGCGCGGGCTGAGATGCTGCGTAATGTCGATCTCGTCGTGCTGTGCCTGCCGGACGATGCGGCCAAGGAGACGGTGGCGCTTGCCGATGAGCTGGGTACGAACGCGCCCAAGATCGTCGATGCTTCGACGGCGCATCGTGTGGCTGAAGGCTGGGTCTATGGCTTCGCCGAGCTGGCGCCGAGCCAGGCTGAGGCGATCCGCAATGCGACGCGTGTTGCCAATCCCGGCTGCTATCCGACTGGCGGCATCGCGCTCATCCGCCCGCTCGTCGAAGCCGGGCTCATCGAGCCCGATTACCCGATCAGCGTCAACGCGGTGTCGGGATATTCGGGCGGCGGCCGCAGCATGATCGAGGCCTATGAAGCGGGTACCGCGCCTGCGTTCGAGCTGTACGGGCTTGGCCTTGAGCACAAGCACGTGCCGGAATTGCAGAAGTATTCAGGCCTGACGCGGCGGCCAATCTTCGTGCCGAGCGTGGGCAACTTCCGCAAAGGCATGCTTGTGTCTCTGCCCCTCCACCTCGATACGCTGACAGGGCGCCCGAGCGTGGCCGATATCGAAGCCACGTTCCGCGCCTACTACAAGGGCGCCGCGCTCGTTAGCGTTGGCGCGGCCCCGGCTGCCGGACGGATTGTAGCGGAAGGCTTGAACGATACCGACCGGCTTGAGCTCTTCGTATTCGGGAAGCCTGAGCTTGGCCAAGCCGTGCTGGTTGCGCGGCTCGACAATCTGGGCAAGGGGGCCGCAGGTGCGGCCGTTCAGAACATCAAGCTGATGCTCGGCCTCGACTAGAGAAGTCGCGGGGCACGATGCCGGCGCGGCGCGTCGCATAGAGATGCACTACGGCGGCCGCGAAGACGATGGCGCCGACGGCCTGGTGGGCAAGCCCCAGATCCAACGAAACGTGGCTGAGAAGCGTGGCGATACCCAGCGCGACCTGCAGGATGATCGCGCCGCCGAGCCAGACGGCCGTCAGCCGGATGCGATCATCGACCGGCTTCAGGTAGGTCAGTCCGATCTGCACCAGGACCAGCGCGGTGACGATATAAGCCATCACGCGATGATTGAATTGCGTAGCGGCATGTCCTTCGAAGAAGCTGAGGTATGCCGGATTGGTCCAGTAGTCGCTCGGGAACCACTGGCCGTCCATGGTCGGCCACGTGTTGTAGATATATCCGGCCCGAAGGCCTGCGACGAACGCGCCGAGAACGACCTGCAGGGTGATGGCCGCGAGGATGATCACGGCCATGCGCTTGATGAGCGGGGTCGCAACTTCGCCGGTGACGTGGGGTTCTGAGGGCCACTCCTCGAGTGCCAGCCAGACGAGCAGGCCGAGGATCAGGAAGGCAGTCGTGAGGTGCAGCGCGAGCCGATACTGGCTGACCTCGGTGCGGTCAACCAAGCCGGACTTCACCATGTACCAGCCAATCACGCCCTGAAGCGCGCCGAGCGCGAGGATGCCCAGAAACTTGATGCCCGTGCCACGGTCGAGACGCCCGGTCCACCAGAAGAACGCGAGCGGCAGCGCGAAGACGATGCCGATAAAGCGGCCGAGGAACCGGTGGCTCCACTCCCACCAGTAGATGAACTTGAATTCCTCGAGCGACATGCCGTGGTTGAGGGCGGTGTACTGAGGGATCTGCTTGTACTTCTCGAAGGCGGCTCTCCAGTCGGCTTGGTCAAGCGGGGGGAAAGCGCCAAGCAGCGGCTGCCATTCGGTGATGGAGAGGCCGCTCTCCGTCAGCCGGGTCGCTCCGCCGACGACGACCATCGCAAAAACGAGCAGGGCGACGAACCATAGCCATAGGGAAACGGCCCGGTTGCCCGCGTCACGCGAAGGGGCTGCGAATTCCCGGGTTCCGGAAAGTTGCGTCATCGTCATCGGTCGGACATATCCTCAAAGCCGTCCCAGTGCGGGTGTGATACTCAATCACCCGGTCAGGACCAATGCGCCTATCAGCGCGCCGTCGCAAAACCCAAAGTTCGGGGGCAAATTCGAAAATATGACGCAACGCAAAAGGAAGCTTGTGGGGACGGTCGCGCTGCTTTTGCTGATCGCCGGTTATGCGGTTCTGGCTGTCGCAGTGGCCGTCGTCCTGCAAGTGCGCAACGTCAGCAAGGCCGCCGAGCTCGTTTACTACGTCGTGGCTGGACTGCTCTGGGTTCTACCCGCCGGCTGGCTCATTTCCTGGATGCAGCGCCCCGACGCGTGAGTCCCCTGCCCTTCCCGGTCCCAGCAGCGCCCGCGCGCTCTTCGCGCGATCGCGAAGGGCAAACGGCAGGCCGGACAACAGGACGCTGACAAAGCGCTGATCCTGGAAGTCGCCATTGAGGGAGAGACGTGGCAGCGCCGTGAGGGCTTCGGCGTGGGCCGGCTGGATCAGTCCCTTACGTGTCGTGACCGCAGTTTCGAGCCCGAGGCTTTCAGCAAGTTCGAATTCCCGTTCACCCGCACTCGTCTCATCGCCGTAGGGATAACTGAAATGGCGGCAGGGCTTGCCCAGCTCTTCACTGACTCGGGCGATGCTATCGGCCATTTCTCGCGTTGCATCGGCCAGGGGCAATTTGGCGAGCGCGAAATGGTTGCACGTGTGCGCGGCGATCGTGACGAGCGGGTCCTTCGCCAGCGCGCGGATTTCGTCCCAGTTCATCACCAGCTTGCGGCAGAGTGCGATGGGATCGAAGCCAGCCTGTGAGGCGAGGTCGCGAGTGATGGCGCGCGCCCGCGCTTCCGGCATTCGGCGCAGCCACCAGTAAATGTCTTCGAACGCGGCCGTCTTTTGCGCGTCGTCGACCAGCGTGTAAATCTTTGGAACGCCGTCGCGGTCGATCTTGGCGTTTGGAAGCAGCCTCAGTGCCTCTTCGAGCACGAGCCACCAGAGATCGCCCTCTCCATCCGCGTAGGCTGCCGGCACGTAGATCGTGAACGGAACGTTGTGACGCTTGAAAATCGGATAGGCGAAATCGCGGTTATCCCGATAGCCGTCATCCAGCGTGAAGACCGCGAATGGCTTGTCGTTGATGGACGGGCTCTCAAGCCGCGCCTTGACCTCGTCCAGACTGATAATTTCGAAGCCCTCGCGGCGGACAGTGGCAATGACCTCTTCTAGAAAATCGGGCGTGACCTTCAGGATGCCATTTGGCTCAAAGCCACGGGGCGCATCGGGCGTCACGTGATGCAGCATCAGCACAACGCCGCTAGGCCGGGACTTGCGGGCCGCGAGTTTCGCGAAGCCGGAATAATGGAGGGCGCCAAGAATAGCTTTCAGCACCTTGGTTGTTTGACGCCCCATACTCCCCGCTCCCTACATGTTGACCGGATGGTTCTAGGCTTGGCGCGCCACTGGCTCGCGCGGTTGCGTGACGCGCGCAAGGCGCTGTACCAGCGTGTCAGGGAATTCCTCCTGCCGCTCGTAGCGGATGACATCGATTTCGGCGACCTCGAAGCCGAGGAACATGTTTGCCTGTGCTTGGCTCGGGGGCCCGCCTCGATATGAGGTTGCGACGGCAATGCCCGCATCAAACCGGCCTTCCATGTCTTCGAAGAGGTTTCTCGCCTCCTCGTGGCGGCCGGCCACGACGATATGATCGTAGGTCTCGTCGAGCGCGTCGAGAATGAGGTTCAAACGGTCGACATCAATCTCGTTTTCATCGCTCAATGCCTCGCCGCTCGCGACGACGTGCGCGTGCGTTCCCGGAAGGCGTTGGATGATCTCGTCGAAGCCTGCGTTACCGGCGAGCAAATCGTTGAAGCCTGCGCTCATGTCCAGGCCGGCTTCACGTGCAAGGCCGTCGCCGCTCGGGCTCCAATCGATGAGGATGGGCTGAGCGCCCCCTCTCGCCAGTTCCTTCACGAGTTCGATCGCCTCGGTGTAGGGCGTAATTTCGTCGGTCTCACTCGTAATCAACGTACGATAGCCGCCGCTCGCGGTGCGCCGTTCCTTGATCCGTTCGGCCAACTCCCGCATCTCGCCGCCCTTGAAGACGACAGGCAGCGGGCCGTGCTCCGGCATCTCCAGGTCACCTGCCAAAGTCTCCAGCTCCGGCGCTGCGGCGGTAGCGGGCTTTGCAAACACCGGCGGCTCCGGAATGACTGGCTCGACGGGTTCGTCGGGCATTTCGGTGATGAGCGGCTCGTCCCGGCCGGCGGGCAGCATCGGTTCGCGATGACGCCGGTCGGTTGCATCCTTCCTGCGATATCCCTGCGGCGGCACAGTTTGGAACAGGGCGCCCATGACGATCCAGGCCGTTCCGAACATCAGCGTGGCAAAGGCGACGAGCGCGGAAAGCTGGCCTTTCTTCGGGAAGATCGGCACGCTTTCAGGCTGCGCCTTCGAGATGATCTGCGCCTCGACAGGCTGGGCGCGCGCATCGAGCTTCTTGCGATTGGCCTCGAGCTGCGCCTGCAGGTTTTCAAGCTCGGTGCGCTTGGCTTTGGCGTTGGCTTCCAACTGACGAAGCTGCGCCTCTTCCGGCGCATTCGTCACGATGCGGGTTTTGATGTCGGCAAGGCTTTGGGCAATGCTCGTCTCGCGGCCTTGCGCAACCTTTGCTTCCTTTTCGAGGCTCGCAACGATCTTGCGAATTTCAGAGTCGATCTGCAGTTTCAGGCCGGCCAGATCCGCATTGAGCTGACGCATGCGGGGATGGCCTGGAAGGAGCGTTGCTGAAAGCTCCGAGATCTGGCGTTCGATGCGTACGCGCTGCTGTACGAGATTTTGAATGAGCGGGGATTTCTGCACGTCGGCCAGGGCATCGGCGGAGCCCGCCTTCATCATCTCGCGCGCTGATGCGGCGCGCGCTTCCGCCTCGCCGCGAGCCGCCTTGGCCCGCGTCAACTCTGCGGTCAGCTCCGACATCTGCTGCTCATTAAGACCCGTATTCTGAGAGCCGCCGCGGAAGCCGTCGATCTTGCCGCGATAGCGGTCAACCTCAGTTTCCGCGCTTGCGACCTCGGCCGACAGCTTGTCTATTTTCGTCTTCAAGACGGTCTGCAGATCGTCGATCTCGGTCACGCCCTGCTCGGCGAGCGACGCGCGGTAGGTTTCCGTCAAAGCGTTGGCAATCTGGGCCGCGAGTTCGGGATCGAGCGACGTCATGCGGACGCCGATGAAGCGGCTTTCCTTCGCCGAGTAGACTTCAAGTCGGCTGCGAAAGGCCGACATGACGCGGTCGCGTTCGCTTTCGCCGCTGCGCGGTCCGCCGATGCCAATCATGCGAAGCGCGGCGTCGATCTTATCCACCGGCCCCAGCGCACTGTTGAATTCGGGGCGCTCGTTGAGCTTCAGTTCGCTTGCGATCTGCTGCATGAGATCGGGCGATTGGAGCGCCCGCACGTGCGTGTTGATGGCTTCTTTGTCCATCCGCGTCGTAACGAGGTCCGGACCCGCCGTTGCGCTGCGAGGATCTGAGAACGTGCTCGATGCACCCTTCGCCACGATGGCCAGCTCGGCTTCGCTTTGATAGCGCGGCGCCATCATCGTCAGCAGGAAGAATGTTGCAGCGCCGAGCGCCAAGCTTGAAAGGACAAGCCAACGGCCCTTGCGTAGCAAGGCGCCGAAGACAGTCGACATTTGGATTTCGTCGGGCGAAGCGGAGGTTCGCGGCGGCATATCTGTGCTCGGTCAAAGGTTTCAGCGCACTGCCAATAAGCGGTTGCCGAGGTTAGCAACTGCTTAAGCGCGTCGAAAAAATACAGCCTCTCAGATTTTGTTAACCTCACCCTCCTAATGTTCCGGCTGTTCATTTAGTGCCGGAAATGTTGCCGATGTCAGTCCGCCTGCTTTCGATGTTTGTAGCCACCCTATCGGTGCTCGCAGGCGCCTGCTCGCCCGGGGACTTCATCGATCCACGCATCGCCGGCGATGTCGCGATCTACGATGACGGGGCTTCGGTGAAGGATGGATATCCGCTTCCCGTTACGCGAGCATCGGCAGAGACGGTCGTATGGGGCACGCCTGCCGTCTACACGGAAGTTGCAGGGCCCGCCGAGGGTCCATACCTGCTGGATACCGGCGACCGGCTGCGCATTTTCGTTTATGGCCAGCCAAATCTTTCCCGCCTCTATATCGTCAATCAGGAAGGCAAAATTTCAGTGCCGCTGATCGGCAACGTAACCGCGCGCGGCAAGACGACGAACGAATTGCAAGGCATCATCCGTTCGCGGCTCGGCAGCGAATACGTCAAGGACCCCCAAGTCACCGTCGACATTCAGCAGAACCGCCCATTCTTCATTCTGGGAGAGGTGAAGAATGCGGGCCAATACCCCTATGTTTCGGGAATGACGGTTGAGACCGCTGTCGCCATCGCTGGTGGCTATACGGAACGCGCGAGCGAACGCAGCTTCCGCGTGAAACGGCGCGTCAACGGCTTCGTGCAAGACCTCGAAGTGCCCGGCGACTTCCCCGTGAGACCCAGCGACACCGTCTACGTATTCGAGAGATTTTTCTGATCGCTCGTCCCCTCCCCCGAATAGAAGTCGAGAAAGCAAGAGATGCGGATACTTCACTGCTTCCGGGCACCCGTCGGTGGTCTATTCCGTCATGTTCTCGACCTTGCTGAAGCGCAGGCGAGCCGTGGGCACGATGTCGGCATTCTCGCCGGGAGCACAGCCGAAGATCGCTTGACGGCCGGAAAGTTCGCAGCGCTCGCGCCCAAACTCACCCTCGGCATCGCGCGAATCCCGATGAAACGCATGCCGGGTATGGGCGATTTTGCGGCCGTGCACGCGACCTTCCGGCATGCGCGCCAACTTGATCTCGACGTCATTCACGGACATGGCGCCAAAGGCGGCGCGTATGCGCGTCTCGCGTCCTATGGGCTCTCGGTTTCGGGCCGCGATGTCAAATCATTCTACACGCCGCACGGCGGCAGCCTGAACTTCAAGCCAGGCACGCTGGAGAGCAAATTCTTGCTCTCAGTCGAGCGTAACCTCGACTCGATGACGACCGGCATCATCTTCGAGAGCGAGTACGCGGCGCAGAAGTATGCGTTGCACGTCGGAGGCATGGTGGCTCCGCAACGCATCATTCCGAACGGACTTGGAACCAGCGACTTCACGCCTGCTGTTGCCGACGCCCATGCGAAGGACGTGCTTTTCGTCGGCGAACTCCGGCAACTCAAGGGCGTCGACGTTCTCCTGAAGGCCATTGCAGACGTGAGAAGATCGCGCGCGATCACAGCGGCAATCGTAGGCTCGGGTCCCGAGGGCGAGGACTTGCGCAGCCTTGCGACGAGCCTCGGCCTTGATGACGTCGTGCATTTTACCGGTGCCATGCCTGCACGCGAAGCATTCAAGCTCGGCCGCGTCATGGTCGTCCCGTCTCGTGCCGAAAGCTTCCCGTACATCGTGCTTGAGGCGTCGGCGGCCGGTCTGCCGCTGATTGCAACCAACGTCGGCGGCATTCCCGAGATTGTTGCCGGCATGGATACTCAGTTGATCGAAGCTGGCGACGTCGATCAACTCGCGCGCGCTCTCATCGATACACTCGACAATATGGAGGCGGCGCGGGAACGCGCGAGCCGCCTGAAGGCGAAGGTCCAGACGACATATACGGTTTCTGCAATGACCGATGCGGTTCTGGATTTCTATGAGAAGGCTGAGATCCGACGCGCGCAGCTACCGCTCCGAGCTTCCAAGCTTCTGGGCCAGCGTGGTTAATTCCCGAGGCTCTGCCCGCAGGTCAGAACCTCGATTCAACTCGTCTCGGGAATTTTGCTCGAAGGGTTCGCCCACGATCGAAAGCCGAATGTTGGCCCGCCGTGCCAAAGCCGCTTGTTCCGCAATCAACTGCGCACGCAGCACTCGGTTCAAGTTCGAGACATATAAATTAAAATTCGACATAAACCGGCACAGCCCCGTGCAATGATCATCCCTCAAGGGAGAAACATGCAGAAACTCTGCCAATCGGGCGGACGGGAATTTTTCCCTTCACGTTCTAGAACTTGACGGCAAACTCAGTGTAGCTCAAAGCTACAATATTACACAGCTTCGGCGAAATTTAGGATGCCACTGAGACGCCGCCTTCTCGCGTTTGTCGCGCTCGTCCTGGCGCTTTGCCTTCTCGCCGGAGGCGCCCTTTCCTATTGGAATGGTCTTCGGAAGGTTGACCTCGAAATGTCATCCGCGGTCGACGTGGCTGCGAGCGCCGTCAGCGATGCGCTTTTGACGATTACTGCCGGCAGCGACGCCCGCTCGCAGGTGCTTCGGCTGGTTTCGTCGTTCGACGGCGACCGCCATGTCAAGGTAAGCCTCATCTCTCGCGATGGAAAATTCGTTCATGCCTCCCGCCTACTGCCGCCGGCGGACCCGCCGCCGCGTTGGCTCTACCGGCTGCTTTCGGGTGCGCCGCGAGAGCGCACGTTCGATCTTCCGGGCGACCTGAGGAACATCGGCACGATCACGATCGCTGCGGACTCGCACAGCGAAGTGGGCGAGGTCTGGGAAGATCTCCAACTCAAGTTCGCCATCATCGGTAGCTTCTGCACAATCGTCCTGGCGCTGATCTACGCATCGCTCGGCCGTGCACTGCGGCCGCTCGAGCAGCTCTCATCGGCGCTCGATCGCGTCGGAGAAGGCGATTACACCGCGCACGTTGCCGAAGACGGGCCCGACGATCTGAAGCGTATCTACCGCGCTTTCAATCGCATGGCCGAGCAACTGCGGGACGCCGAGCAGCAGAACCAGCGGCTCAACGAGCAGCTTTCGACCGTGCAGGAGGAAGAGCGGTCCGAAATCGCGCGGGATCTCCACGATGAGATCGGCCCATTTCTTTTCGCTGCAGATGTCGATGCGCAGTCGATCCCCTTACTCGTATCGCGGAATGCATCCGACGAGATCATCGATCGCAGTCACGCCATCCGGCAGTCTGTCCAGCATATGAAGGTACATCTGCGCGGGGTGCTGAGCCGATTGCGCCCAGCCCATCTGATCGATCAGGGATTGGCAATCGCGGTCGAGCAACTCGCCGGCTTCTGGAAGGCGCGGCATCCGCAAATCAATTTCCAGTTGGACATCGAAGATGAGCGCTTTCCGACAGCGATCGAAGAGGTGGCCTTCCGCGTTCTCCAGGAAGGCACCAGTAATGCCGTTCGCCACGGACAGCCCAGCGCGATCGGACTTTCCGTGCGGCGTACCGAAAGCGGAACACTGCGCATCGTCGTCGCCGACAATGGATGTGGGATTACTGCGAAGACCGGCAGAGGTTTCGGCCTTACTGGAATGCGCGAACGCGTGGGCTCTCTCAACGGAAGGCTCAGCATCGCCGATCAGGAGGAAGGCAAAGGCGTCATGCTGATCGCTGAACTCCCCCTCCCCGCCACGAACGGCAAGCCGAACAGACAAGAACCACTAACAACGAGTGCGGCATGAAAATTCTAATCGTCGACGATCACGGCGTAGTTCGTGAGGGTCTGAGGAAGCTCTTTGTTGCGCATTTTGAAGCCGAAGTGCTTGAGACAGCCGGCATCGACGATGCGCTCGCCGTCTATACTGCGCAGCGTCCCGATGTGGTCGTTCTCGACCTCAACCTCGAAGGCGCGGGCGGGCTTGAGGTCTTGAGACGGATCATGGCCGCCGACAGCGCAGCGCGCGTCGTGGTCTTCAGCATGCATCATGAACCGCTTTATGCCGTTCGCGCGCTTCGCGGCGGGGCTCGCGGCTACGTCAGCAAGAGCGCGCCTGTCGAGGAGCTGATCAGCGCCATTCGTAAAGTGCGGACGGGCGAGCAATACATCGACCGCGATCTCGCCTCGCGCATTGCGGTCAGTCAGATTTCCTCCGACGATCCCCTGCAGGCGTTGTCGATACGCGAGGTCGAGATCCTTCGCATGCTCGGCCAAGGCAAGAGCATGACAGCCATTTCCGACAGTCTCGGCATTGCCTACAAAACTGTCGCGAACATCTGCACGCAGATGAAGGTCAAGCTTGGCGTCAATCGTACGGCTGATCTCATCCGCCTCGCGCTTGAGACTTTAAAGACCTGAAGCAGAAAAGGCGCTGCATGAGCAGCGCCTTTCTCACAATCCGGAATTGACAGCGATCAGTCGTTGTCGGGCACGCCGCCTGCGGTTGCCTTGATGTTGTCGAGGCCCGCCTTGAAGACACCGTCGATCACGTCCTTGGCTTCCTTGTCGGTGCTGCCGTCCTTGGCATCGAAAACGGCCGACCAGGCGAAGTTGATTTCGTCCTCGTCGTCGTCGTCGGGCGTCAGCGCAAACTGGGCCTGATAATCTTTGACCGGGAATGGGCTTTCTAGGATTTCGTAGCGGTAGAAGTTCGGCTTTTCATCGAGGAGCTTTTCCTTGATCTTACCGCCGTCCTTCAGCGTCAAAATGCGCAGCTTCGCGTCGCCCTCAGTCAGTTCCTCGCACTCCGCTACGGCCGGGTGCCAGTCTTTGATCGAACACCAGCCACCGAACTGGGCCCAGAGCCGCTGGCGCTCTTCGTTCATCTTCTTGGCATCAACCCGAAGCTCCAGCTTCTTGCCAACAGCAATGCCCGCGGCGTCCGCCAGCGGGGCCCCAATGAGCATCCCGGCAACCGCGCCAGCGATCACCAAGCCCTGAGCGAGTTTCATCGATGTTCTCCCCTTCATTTCTACCCTCCGCTCTTACCGAAGAAACCACGGCGGGCGGATTCACATCTGTGTTACTGTATTACAAGGGGAGATGCGCACAACGGTCAAGTTTGGCCTGCCAGCTCCGTGAACGGCTTGCCGAAGAATTGCCCAAGCTAACCACGCGCCCGTTAAGCCGCAGCGGTTCGCGGGTGCGCTTTGGTGTCAAAAAAAAGAGCCTGGCTGATAATCGCCATGACCGTGTCGCGCTGGAACGGCTTGGAGATGAGGAATGTCGGTTCTGGCCGCTCGCCAGTCAGGACCTTCTCAGGGTAAGCCGTTATGAAAATGATCGGCACTTCGTTTTCCGCAACGATCTCCTTGGCCGCCTCCAAGCCACTGCTGCCGTCAGCGAGCTTGACGTCGGCAAGGATTAACCCCGGCATCTGACGCTTCACCGCCGCGAGCGCCTCGGCCTTCGTGGTGGCAACATCTTGCACGGTGTGACCGAGACTGGTCACGATCGTCTCAAGGTCCATTGCGATCAACAGCTCGTCTTCGATGATGAGGACGTTGGTCGCAACCTGATGTGCGATCTCCTGCCCTGCAATCTCGAGCAGCTTTTCAACCTCGGGTTCGTCAACCTCCAAGATTGCAGCCGTCTCCGCTGACGTGAAGCCTTCCACGGCCACGAGCAGGAAGGCCTGACGCGGCAGCGAGCTGATAGAATTTATGCGTTTTTGAGCAGTCCCAATTCCGTTGGCACCGTCTTCTGCCCCGTTGCCGTCAAGACGGACTGAATTCCAGACGCGAAGAAACAGATTATAGAGCGCCATTCTCGCCGGCATGTTCGCCGGAAAATCGGACGGAGTTGAAACCAAGCTCTCCAGCAACGTCGCAACGTAGGCATCGCCCGTTTGCTGAGCCCCCGTCAACGTGCGCGCAAACCGCCGCAAATACGGCAAATGCACACGAATTGTCTGGGCAATCGACATTTATTCTGCGCCTCCCGAACCAGCCAGGGCGAACTTTTCCGAATTCCGGAACCGCCTAATGCGCGGCGTGTTTAGCCAGCTGGCCATTATGCACCGGAACAACAACTTGCAAGCGATCGGGATGGTTCCGCCACAGGAACAATTTCTACCGAGCGACGTTCGCCTCTCGAGCCCCCAACAGAACTTTCTAGAAGGAGTTTGTTCCAATCGGGGCCAATCAAAAACTTCAAGGGCATAAGGCTATCATGCAGCAACGCCTCGATACGCCGGATGATCGTGCGCGGCCTGATGACGAATTTCCAGAATCAGAGCGCCATCCGGAACTCGAAGCCGCACGTCCTTCGGTCCCGCGGCTGCCCGGCTTCGCTGCCCAGCTCATAGGCCAACGTATGCGTGCCATGTACGAGAATATCGCTCAAGAACCCGTACCAGATGACCTCCTCGAACTCGTTCGCAAGCTCGAGGGCAAGGAGGAATCAGAGTGACCGAAACCCCTAGTTTCGGGGATGCCCTGATTCAGGCCATCCCAAATCTCCGAGCGTTTGCTCATTCGCTCAGCGGCGATGCGCAACTTTCCAACGATCTTGTGCAGGAAACGCTGCTGAAGGCCTGGACGCATAAAGACTCTTTCGTCCCAGATTCCAATTTGAAGGCGTGGCTTTTTACGATCCTGCGCAACACCTATTTCACACATTACCGCAAGTCGCAGCGGGAAGAACTGGACGAAGATCATGCAGCCATGAACGCGAGCGTTCCGGCGACTCAGCTGACGCACCTCGAATTCGACGACATGCAAAAGGCGCTCATGCGCCTGACCGCTGACCACCGCGAAGCCTTGCTACTGATTACGGCGGAAGGTTTCTCTTACGAAGACGCAGCAAAGGTGTGCGGGTGCGCGGTCGGCACAATGAAGAGCCGCGTCAACCGCGCCCGCAGCCGTCTGCTCGAAGAGATGACGGGGCGCTCTTCGAGCGAAGAGCACGAACCCTTCAGCCTCCGTAAATGAAGAGAGGAACGACGCGCCGCCCGGCGTGCGGCGCCGCCTTAATCCCTCTTTGGACTGTCATGCGGCCCTACGATTGAGGCTCGCTTCCGCCAGCGACGTCAGCTTGGCGTCCGTTGCTTTCTCCTCTTCTAGGTTCTGCCGCAACAGCGCTGCGCAATCGTTGCGGCCGAGCAGTTCTGCCCAAGCGATCAGCGTACCGTACCGCGTGATTTCATAATGCTCCACGGCCTGCGCCGAGGCTATTAGCGCGGCGTCGAGCACCTTTTTATTCGAGACCTCGCCCACAACCTCTTTGGCTTCCTCGATGATCCCGTCGATCGCCGGGCACGTCACGCCTTTGACCTTGGCCCCACAAAGCTCGAAGACGCGTTCCAGCCGCTTAATTTGGCCTTCGGTTTCCTTGAAGTGCCTCTCGAAGCCCTGCTTCAGCGTCGGATCGGTCGCCTTGTCCATCATGATCGGAAGGGCTCCCAAGATCTGGTGTTCAGCATAGTAGATGTCTTGCAGCGTGTGGACGAACAGATCGTTGAACGATTTTATGTCCTTCGAAAAGAAGCCCATTTTTCTCACTCCTCCTGAGCTAAAAATGGTTTCGCCTTTCAAGCCCAACCGGGCCTCGGGTGCGAGGTTCCCCGCTCAGCGGCTGGCCGCGCGGCGGCGGTCCTTTGGGCCTTGATGAAGAGATTAAGAGACTGGGAACCAAGCCCACTCCCCGCGCGTTGGGTGAGGTTAAGCGTACGTGAGGGGAGTTTTTCATGTCCGAGCAGCTCGGAGCCGTTGGGCCCGATCGCATTTCTTCGGGCCCGGGCAGCATCATGTTCGAGATGCTTCAGACGTTGCAGGCCGTGAAGGCCGGCGACTTCAGTGTCCGTATGCGCGGCGATTGGGACGGGCTTCCGGGCAAAATCGCCGACACGATTAACGACATCATCATTACGAACCAGCGCATGGCCGACCAGTTGCAGCGGGTGGGTCATGTCGTCGGCAAGGAGGGCCTGACGAACCAGCGGGTCACGCTGGGCCTCGCGCACGGCGCTTGGGGCGAGATGGAACAATCGGTGAACTCGCTCATCGACGACCTGTTGCAGCCGACAACCGAAGTCACGCGCACCATCGAGGCTGTGGCGCAGGGCAACCTGCTGCAGCCAATGCGTCTCGATGTGGATGGCCGTCCCCTTAAAGGCGAGTTCCTGCGGTCCGCCACCATCGTCAATACGATGATCAAGCAGCTTTCGGTCTTTACGTCCGAGGTGACGCGCGTTGCGCGCGAAGTCGGCACGGAAGGCAAGCTCGGCGGTCAGGCGCAGATCCGCGAAGTGACTGGCGTCTGGAAAGACCTGACCGAGAGCGTCAACTCGATGGCTTCGAACCTCACGGCACAGGTTCGCAACATTGCCGACGTGACGATCGCGGTTGCGAATGGCGACCTGTCCAAAAAAATTACCGTGGACGTGCGCGGCGAGATCCTGCAGCTGAAAGAAGCCATCAACACAATGGTGGAGCAGCTGCGCTCGTTCGCCGCCGAAGTGACGCGCGTGGCGCGCGAGGTCGGCACCGAGGGCCGTCTCGGCGGCCAAGCCGTCGTGCCGGGCGTTGGCGGCACGTGGAAGGACTTGACCGACAACGTCAACCTCTTAGCGGCCAACCTCACGACGCAAGTGCGCAACATCGCCGAAGTGACGACCGCGGTTGCTCGCGGCGACCTCTCGCGCAAAATCACCGTCGACGTCAAAGGCGAGATTCTCGAACTGAAAAACACCATCAACACGATGGTGGACCAGCTCAATGGCTTTGCTTCGGAAGTTACGCGCGTGGCGCGCGAGGTCGGCACCGAAGGCCGTCTTGGCGGACAGGCGACCGTGCCCGGCGTTGCGGGCACGTGGAAGGACCTCACTGACAATGTGAACTCGATGGCGGGCAACCTGACGGGTCAGGTCCGCAACATCGCCGAAGTCGCAACAGCGATCGCGCGCGGCGACTTGTCGAAGAAGATCACCGTCAACGTGTCGGGCGAAATCCTGCAGCTGAAGGAGACCATCAACACGATGGTCGATCAGTTGAACGCGTTTGCTTCGGAAGTGACGCGCGTCGCGCGCGAGGTGGGCACGGAGGGCCGTCTGGGCGGACAGGCGCAGGTGTCCGGCGTCGCCGGTACGTGGAAAGACCTGACCGACAGCGTCAACTCGATGGCGTCGAACCTCACGACGCAGGTTCGCAACATCGCCGAGGTTTCGACGGCTATTGCGAGCGGCGACCTTTCGAAGAAGATCGACGTCGATGTTCGCGGCGAGGTTCTGGAACTCAAAGAGACCATCAACACGATGGTCGATCAGCTGAATGCGTTCGCCGGTGAAGTGACGCGCGTCGCACGCGAGGTCGGCACGGAAGGCAAGCTCGGTGGACAAGCGAATGTCCCAGGCGTCGCCGGCACGTGGAAGGATCTCACCGACAACGTCAACTCGATGGCCGGCAATTTGACGGGCCAGGTTCGCAATATTGCCGAGGTGACGACGGCTGTGGCGCGGGGCGATCTCTCGCGCAAGATCACGGTCGACGTCAAAGGCGAAATTCTCGAACTGAAAAACACCATCAACACGATGGTCGATCAGCTGAATGCGTTCGCCTCGGAAGTGACGCGCGTTGCGCGCGAAGTCGGCACGGAAGGCAAGCTCGGTGGACAGGCGCAGGTGCCCGGCGTCGCCGGCACGTGGAAGGATCTGACCGACAACGTCAACTTCATGGCCGGCAACCTGACGGCGCAGGTTCGTAATATCGCCGAGGTCGCGACCGCTATTGCGAGCGGTGACCTTTCGAAGAAGATCACCGTGGACGTGCGCGGCGAGATTTTGCTCCTCAAGGAAACGCTGAACACGATGGTCGAGCAGCTGCGTTCGTTCGCAGCCGAAGTGACGCGCGTCGCACGCGAAGTTGGCACAGAAGGCCGTCTTGGCGGGCAAGCCGTCGTTCCGGGTGTCGGCGGCACGTGGAAGGACCTGACCGACAACGTCAACCTGCTCGCGGCGAACCTGACCGCGCAGGTCCGCAACATCGCCGAAGTGACGACCGCCGTGGCGCGCGGCGACCTTTCGCGCAAGATCACCGTCGACGTCAAAGGCGAAATCCTCGAGCTCAAGAACACCATCAACACGATGGTCGATCAGCTGAATGCGTTCGCCTCGGAAGTGACGCGCGTCGCACGCGAAGTCGGCACCGAAGGGCGTCTTGGCGGTCAGGCGACCGTGCCCGGCGTTGCTGGCACGTGGAAAGACTTGACCGACACCGTGAACGTCATGGCGGCAAACCTCACCGAACAGGTTCGCGGCATCGTGAAGGTCGTGACGGCGGTGGCCAACGGCGACCTGAAGCCCAAGCTCACCGTGAAGTCGAAAGGCGAGGTCGCGGCTCTCGCCGAAACGATCAACGACATGACGGACACGCTCGCCCTCTTCGCCGATCAGGTGACCACGGTGGCGCGCGAAGTCGGCGTCGAGGGCCGCCTCGGCGGTCAGGCAAACGTGCCGGGTGCGGCCGGTACATGGAAAGACCTCACCGGCAACGTCAATCTGCTTGCGGCAAACCTCACGACGCAGGTGCGCGCAATCGCAGAAGTTACGACAGCGGTGACGAAGGGCGACTTGACGCGCTCCATTCAGGTGGAAGCGCGCGGCGAGGTGGCGGAACTCAAAGACTATATCAACACGATGATCGGCAACCTGCGTCTGACGACGCAGCTCAATACCGAACAGGACTGGCTGAAGACGAACCTGGCGCGCTTCACGAGCATGCTGCAGGGTCAGCGCGACGTCGTCACTGTCAGTAAGAAGCTTCTGTCGGAACTCGTTCCGTTGATCAACGCTCATCAAGGCGTGATCTATCAGTACGATGCAGTGGGACGCGAGCTCAAGATCCTTGCCAAGTACGCGGACGACGCGGAGACGCGCTATCCTGAGAGGCTCGAGCTTGGTTCGACACTCATCGGACAATGCGCGATCGAAAAGAAGCGCCGGGTTCTGACGGACATTCCGGAGCCCACGGGAAGTATCGACGCCGTCGTGTTCAAGGCCTCGCCGCGCAGCGTCATCGTGCATCCGATCACGTTCGAAGACCAGATCAAAGCCGTCATCTCGCTCAGCTCGCTTCACAATTTCGAGCCAGCACAGCTGACGTTCTTGGAGCAGCTGTCGGTCAGCATCGGCATCGTCTTGAACAGTATCGAAGCGACGATGCAGACCGAAAGCCTGCTGATGCAGTCGCAGCAGCTCGCCGCCGAGTTGCAGGACCAGCAAAAAGCGATGCAGAAGACGAACGAAGAGCTGGCGCAGAAGGCGCAGCAGCTCGCCGAGCGCAACGTCGAAGTGGAACGCAAGAACGAAGAAATCGATCAAGCTCGCCGTGCCGTGGAGGAGAAGGCCGCCGAGCTGGCGTTGACGTCGCGTTATAAGTCGGAATTCCTCGCGAACATGTCCCATGAGCTGCGTACGCCGCTCAACAGCATCCTCATTTTGGGACAGCAGCTCACGGACAATCACGACGGTAATTTGACCGACCGGCAGGTTGAGTTCGCCCGCACGATCCATGGCGCCGGCACCGATCTTTTGAACCTGATCAGCGACATCCTCGATCTGTCGAAGATTGAATCGGGCACGGTGTCGGTTGATGCCGAAGAGATCGCGTTCAATGGCTTGATCGAAGCCGTGGCGCGGCCGTTCCGTCACGAGGCTGAACGGCGCGGTCTCGACTTCCAGGTCACGTTCGATGCCGATCTCGGCAAAACGATTTTCACAGACTCGAAACGGCTGCAGCAGGTTCTGAAAAATCTGCTCTCCAATGCCTTCAAGTTTACGCGCGAGGGCCATGTTCACCTTGCCGTTAAACCCGCGGCAAGCAAATGGAACAGCGATCATCCGATCCTCTCGACGGCGCAGACGATCGTGGCATTCGAAGTGCAGGATTCCGGCATCGGCATTCCCGCCGACAAGCAAAAGCTGATCTTTGAAGCGTTCCAGCAGGCCGACGCCAGTACGAGCCGCAAGTATGGCGGCACCGGACTTGGCCTTGCAATCAGCCGCGAGCTTGCTCACCTCCTCGGCGGCGAGATCCAGCTCAAGAGCGAACCTGGTGTCGGCAGCATTTTCACGCTTTACCTGCCGCTTCGCTACGCCTCGCTGGGGAATGAGACGCGGACAAGGTCCGACTCCCCCTCCTCCGTTCCGCTGCCACTCTCTCTCGCCAGCCCCTTGCCGGAGCCGATTGCGGATGATCGCGATAATATTGCAGCCGGCGATCAGGTTCTTCTGATCATCGAGGACGACATCAATTTTGCGCGCGTGCTGCTTGGAGCGGCGCGAGAAACAGGTTTCAAAGGTATCGTTTGCCAGCGTGGTGCGGACGCGATGACGCTTGCCACAGACTATAATCCCACGGCGATTTCTCTCGACATCCATTTACCCGACGTGCTGGGCTGGTCCGTTCTCAGTCAGCTCAAGCACAATCCGCTTACACGGCATATTCCGGTGCAGGTGCTGACGCTCGACGACGACCGTCATCACGGGTTGGCGCGCGGAGCCTACTCCTATCTGACCAAGCCGCTGCACGTGGACCAGCTAAGGGCCGCCCTGCGCAAAATAGGAAGTTTCTCGGCCTCGCCGACCAAAAAGCTCCTGATCGTAGAAGACGATGACGCCGAACTGTTGAGCGTTTCCGCCCTGCTGGAAGACGACGACGTCGCGATCCTCGGCGCATCCACGGGCGAAGAGGCGATCGAAATTTTGAAGCGCGAAGACGTCGATTGTGTCGTTCTCGACCTCAAATTGCCCGACATGTCGGGCTTTGAGATCCTGGAACATATGAGCCGTCAGGAGACGATGCGGGATATCCCCGTGATTGTTTTCACTGGGCGCGAGCTGTCGAGTGAGGAGAACTTGCAGATCCGGCAATACGCCCGTACCGTCGTGGTCAAGGGCGTAGAATCTCCGGAACGGCTTTTGGATGAGACTGCATTGTTCCTGCATCGTGTTGTGACCGGACTACCGGCCGAGAAGCAGGAGCTATTGTCAAAGCTACACGACACGGACGATTATCTCGTCGGACGCAAGGTGCTTCTGGTTGACGACGATGCGCGAAACATCTTTGCGCTGAGCAGTCTTCTTGAGCGACGGGGGATGGAAGTTCTGACGGCGACCACCGGCCTTGAAGCTATCGAAATCTTGAACTCCACCGATGTCTCGATTGTCTTGATGGATATCATGATGCCGGAGATGGACGGTTATCAGACCATGCAGAAGATCCGGAGCAGCGAAAAGAACCAGCGACTTCCCATCATCGCGCTTACTGCGAAGGCGATGAAGGGCGACCGCGAGAAGTGTCTCGAAGCCGGCGCATCCGACTATCTTGCCAAGCCCGTCGACACCGAGCAGCTGATTTCCGCGCTTCGCATGTGGCTGCATCGGTAACGGGGAAACCATGCCAAGCGAAGCCAGTACAATCGATACCGTAAACATTCTTCTGGTTGACGATCAGCCGGGTAAGCTGCTCACGTATGAGGCCATCCTGGATGGCCTCGACGCGACGCTCATCAAGGCGACAACGGCTGAAGAAGCTCTCACCGCGCTTTTGAAGACCGATATCGCGGTGATCCTGATGGACGTCTGCATGCCGGACCTCGACGGGTTCGAGCTTGCAGCCATGATCAGAGACCATCCCAGACATGAAAAGACCGCGGTCATCTTCATCTCGGCTGTCCGTATCGAGACCGACGATCTCTTGAAGGGCTATCGAACTGGCGCTGTCGACTACGTGTCGGTTCCGGTTGTGCCTGAAATCCTCAAGGCCAAAGTTCAGATTTTCGTTGAGCTCTATCGGAAAAGCCGCCAGCTCGACGCGCTCAATTCCGAACTCGAAGCGCGCGTGCAGCAGCGCGCACAACAGCTGGAAGAATCCCACGCGCGACTGCAAGAGAGCGAAGAACGGCTGCGTCTGGCCAGCGAGGCGGCTAAGCTCGCGACCTTCGAATTCGATCAGAAGGCGCAAACGCTGCAGTGGTCGGCGAACATTTCCGAGGTGCTGCACAGTAACCTGCCCCAGCATCAAACCTTCGAGTCGTTCGTGGGCTTCGTCCATGAAGACGATCGGGAAATGGTTCGCAGCTACGTGCGCACGGCAAACTACGCTGACACCACGGAAGAGCTGGAATTTCGCGTCACGGGCTCGCGAGGCGTGGCCTGGATTTTGGCTCGTGCGCGGGCCTTCAACACCGGCAACGCCGGCCCCCCGCGCGTGCTTGGCACGCTGCTCGATATCACCGACCGCAAATCGGCCGAAAGCCATCAGCAGCTGCTCATGGCCGAACTCGATCATCGGGTGAAGAACATTCTCGCCAACGTGGCGGCTATTGCGCGTCTGTCGAGTTCCAACGCCGTCTCCGTCGGGTCGTTCGCGTCAGCGCTCGATGGGCGCATCCACGCGATGTCCGCAGCGCATGATTTGTTGCGGCAGAGCAGCTGGACGGGGGTTGATCTACACGAACTCGTGCAGGGCGCACTGGCGCCTTTCCGTTCGCGCTCGGACAATGACGTTGTGGTAGATGGCGAGCGCGTGCGGCTGACCTCGAAGTTCGGCCAGTCGATGGCGCTCGTACTGCACGAACTCGTGACGAACGCTGTGAAGCATGGATCGCTTTCGCAGCCGGGCGGACGTGTGGCCATCAGCTGGCAGCGCATCGTGACCCCCGATGGCGACAAGATCGGGTTCTCGTGGCAGGAGAGCGGCGGGCCGCAAGTCTCCGAACCTGCACGCAATGGATTTGGCCTGGCCGTCATTCGCAGCGCCGCTTCCGAATGCGGCGGCGTTGCCGAGATGAGTTTTGCGCCGGAAGGTTTCCAGTTCGACTTCCTCGGCGAATTGTCGTCGCGCGCGCATATGGTCGGCACACGCCACATCGCGATCGTGCCGAAAGCGCGCGGTCCGATGCCTGCCGCAAACATGGCGGCGCCCAGGCCGTGCCGCATTCTCCTTGTGGAGGATGAGGCGCTTATCGCCATGCAGTTGCAGCTCGACCTCGAAGCCGAAGGCCACACGATTGTTGGTCCCTTCGGGCAGCTTTCAGAAAGCCTCAAGGCCGCAGCGGATTTGAACTTCGATATCGCGCTCATCGATATCAATCTCGGTGCGGACAACAGCGCGCCGATTGCCGAAATCCTGGACCGTAGAAGAATTCCGTTCGCATTCACGACGGGCTACAACGATCTCGTGTTCTTGCCGCCGCGGCTCAGGGATTATCCGCATCTAACCAAGCCTTACAATCCCGCGGACGTGAAGGATCTTGTTACGCTCCTCGCCTACGATGCCGAACAGCGGCGCTCCGCAGGACACGCATCCAATCAGGTGGCCTGAATGGCGGCTCCGGATCTGCTGTGCCCCGATTCCGGACGCTTTTGATCAAGCGTCTGGCGGTCGATGCGCAGCAGATTCTGCGTTCCGTGGTGAATGACACCGTCTTCACCGAAATGCCGGGACATCCCGCGCGCGCTTAAAGTGCCAGCCGAAAGCCCAACTTTCTGGTGCACTTTCCAAGATCGCGGATGGAATCCGCCATGCGCGCGATGATGTGTTTCTCATCCCTTCTTGTCGCCATGGCGCCAGACATAGACTAACCGGGCCTTGGCCTTAGCAACCATGCCCTCGCGGTCGAGTTTGGATTTTACAATTCCGCAACGAACATTTGAGCTGCCGATAACAATTGCGAGGAACGCGTTATACTTCTCGAAGGAGCGAAGGACGCGGACCAGCGTCTCGGAAAGATCGTCGATGGCGCTATGGATAATGGCACGCGCTGTTTGGAGTCGCCCGTCAGAAGCAACACGTCCAATTCGGATTTCGAGATCACGCCTTCTGAGGGCAGATGGCCGAGCGGATCTTCCGTCCTATTGTCGAAGGCCGAGCGCTACTCCTGGATGCGCTCTTGGAACGCCGACTTATTGGCCCGATTGTAGGAGTCGATAGGAACACCCTGAACCAAGCTCATGCCATGATGTAGATCACGGAGCTTCGTGGCTTACTCAGCCTCGCGGGGGACGCCGTACATGGGAATCTCGTTGTCCGTTGCGGGAAACCAACGTCGTTCCTACGGAGTTGTTCTCATTTGCAAATCGCTCCTTATGGGGGACCTGATGACCCTTACGACCTCCCAAACATATCGCTCTTCACTGGATGTCGCGGCAATCGGCAACGGCCGCGTGGCAGCACTCATCGATCAGGGCGCACGCATTGTCTGGTGGTGCTTCCCGCGGCTCGATGGCGATCCGATCTTCAGCCGTCTGCTCGCAGGCGATGAGGAGAAGGGCTTTTGCGATGTGGTGCTGGAGGGGCAGGTCTCCGCACAATCCTATTACATTCGCAATACCGCTATTCTCGAGACGATCCTCGTCGCGGAGAACGGCGCGAGCGTGAAGATCACCGACTTCTGCCCGCGCTTCTGGCGCTTCGACAGGTCCTTCCATCCGACGCAGCTTATCCGGCGCATCGAACCTCTCAGGGGATTGCCGCGCGTCACCATCCGCGTGAGGCCGACTTATAACTACGGTCAGCAGGCCAGCAGCGCATCGCACGGCTCAAACCACATCCGCTATCTCTGTGGGTCAGCCGCCGTTCGCCTGACGACCGATCTTCCCGTCTCCTATGTCGCGCACGAGACGTCGTTCACATTGACGCATCCTGCGACGCTCGTTCTTGGTTCGGATGAGCCGATCGAGAACTCTATCGACTCGATGTCCCGGGAATTTCTCGAACGTACGCGCGATTTTTGGGTGACGTGGGTACGCGGCCTTGCCGTCAGTTACGAGTGGCAGCCCGAGATCATCCGCTCCGCGATTTCGCTCAAGCTCTGCACGTTTGAGGAGACGGGCGCGATCACCGCGGCCTTGACGACGTCGATCCCCGAGGCGCCGAATACGCCCAGAACGTGGGATTACCGGTTCTGCTGGTTGCGTGACGCCTACTTCGTCATTCGCGCGCTCAACCGGCTCGGCGCCACACAGTCGATGGAGAACTACCTCGACTACATCACCACGGTCGTCTCCGATACGCAGAGCCCGTTGAAGCCCGTCTACGGCATCGTTCACAACGACACGGAAGCTGAGCGGATCGCGCCGCATCTGCAGGGCTATCAAGGCATGGGCCCGGTGCGCGTCGGCAATCTCGCCTCCGACCAGCTGCAGCATGATGCCTATGGCAGCGTCATTCTCGGCGTCGCGCAGATGTTCATCGACCAGCGCTTGCCGCGCATGGGTGACGTCAGCCTGTTCCGCGAACTGGAATTCCTGGGCGAGCACGCGCGGCGGCTCTATCTGGAGCCCGACGCTGGCATTTGGGAATATCGCGGTCGCCTCCGCATTCACACGCACTCGGCGCTGCTGTGCTGGGTTGCGTGCGACCGTCTTGCTCGCATCGCCCAGCTTCTCGGCTTGCATGACCGGGCCGTCTACTGGAAGGAATCCGCCGACAAGATCCGCGCAGAAATTCTCAGCCGGGCGTGGAGCGACAAGCGTGGTTCCTTCACCGGCGCGTTCGACCACGACGAGCTCGATGCCAGCGTGCTGCTGCTCGTGGATCTGGGCTTCCTACCGGCGGACGACCCGCGCTTCGTCAAAACGACAAACGCCATAGGCCGCGAACTCATGCGCAACGGCTTAATGCTGCGCTACGCGGCGGAAGACGATTTCGGGCTGCCCGAGTCCGCGTTTCTGGCCTGCCAGTTCTGGTACATCGACTCGCTTGCCTCGGTCGGACGCAAGGACGAGGCTCGCGAGCTCTTTGATGACCTGCTCAAAAAGCGCAATGCGTTTGGCATTTTGAGCGAAGACCTCAATCCTTCGACCGGGGAGCTGTGGGGGAACTTGCCCCAGACGTATTCGATGGCCGGAATGATCAACTCGGCGATGACGCTGTCGCGGACGTGGGAAGACGCCTGGTGCGGATCGCCGGCCAAACATGACACGACTCCGATCACCCTGGAGCGGGGCCATGAACTGACGCCAGGCGGGCTTGCCATGCCCCGCCGCTCGCTGAACGTCAGATAGTTGAGGCCCCGCGTCCGCGCGTTCGCCGCGTCGTCGGCTGTTTCAGAACGGCGACGATGCGGCAACGAACGCCGGTCTCGTGAAACTCGCGCTCGACCTGGGCGCTCGGAAAGCCGTTGTCAATGAGTGTGGTTCCGAGTCCCCGCCGTTCCGGCGCGTCGACCCGCGGACCTCCTCGCTCGTCCCAGTCGAGCTGGAAGGAAAGCTCGTCATCATCGAGCTTGCTGAGCATCCACTTGACGCCAACGGCTCCTCCCTCCTCTGACCATGCGCCGTATTTGATCGCATTCGTTCCAAGCTCATGAAGTGTGAGAGCCAGCGCACTCGCAACTTCGCCCGGGATTATCGTATCGGGGCCTTCCATCTCGATGCGACGGTCGCCCGGTGGAACCAGGGGCTTCAAGGTCTCCTCGATCAGTTCCTTCAACGAGGCGCCGACGAAGCTGCGCGTGGCGACCAGATCCATCGCATTGCCCATGGCCGAGAGGCGGCCCGATAGCGACTGTGCGAAGGTCCTCACGTCAGGGCTATAGCGAGCCGACTGGCTGACAAGGCCGGCAATGACAGCGAACGTGTTCTTCAAGCGATGACGAAGTTCGACATTCAGTTGCTCCAGGTGCAGTTCTCCGAGCGCGCTGTCCTGGAGCAGCGCTTCGCTGCGGGCGCGCTCGTTCATCAAGCCTTCCACCTTGCGGTTGAGAAGATGAACGATTGCGATGATGAAGGACGCAAGGATCGTAAAGATCGTCAGTGGGACGATCGTTGTGATGTCCAAGGTCCAACCGATGTCAGGAAGGTAGTAATACCAGCTGAAAAGAATGGCCCCTGCCGCCACGACTATGGCGGGGCCCGTCCCTGCTACGAGCGACGACAACAGGATCGCCAGAGAGAAAGTCAAAAAGGGAAAATTGCCCT
>Ga0180218_1000336_pt1 | contig 53307 bp, 50 predicted proteins | sample eDN3rd37CKraftBY_FD_151334 | JGI IMG/M metagenome (GOLD analysis project Ga0180218, IMG submission 151334) | Enriched backyard soil microbial communities from Emeryville, California, USA - eDNA 3rd pass 37_C Kraft BY (version 2) (version 2) | ecosystem: Environmental > Terrestrial > Soil >... | reverse complement strand
GCACGGCTCGATCGACGACCTCACGCCGCTCGAGGTGGAGCAGCTCGACTACGCTCGCATCGAACCGGTTGAACAAGCCGGCTGACACCAGCAAACCGCTCTCCGGACATGCCGGGGCGAGTCAAACTTCCAACTCCGCAAGGTGACCAAGAACCGCGGCCACTTCCCGAACGACCAGTCCGTGGTGAAGCTGCTCTGGCTGGCAATCTGCGACATCGAAGACAAACGCGCCCGCGACCGGGAACGCGAACGCGGCCGCCCGTCCCACGAACGCAAGGCCTCCGGCCGGCTCATCGAGGGCCAGGTCGTCACGAACTGGAAGAAGGCACTCGAACAACTCGCGATCGCGTTCCCCGAGCGCATCGAGCACTACCTCTAGCCCCGAGACACCGCCCACTTACACACACAACTTGACAGGCTCACGGGAGAAGCATCACGCGGAAGTCATGCGGAAGGGGCTCGCATGGTTGACCGCGGCGACCCTTGTGACAGCGATGCTGGTCGCAGCGCAGGTCACAGCCGCGCCACCCGCGCTCGCCGCACCGGGTGACCCATTCAGCCCAGCCGCCCCTGTCGTGTTCATCGCGCAGGGCAATCCGTCGCAACTGCAGCGTGCTGAAACCGCAGGCGACGGCTCCTTCTCATTCTCCGATGAGGGCGGGGCAGCCCCGGTCGGCTACAACGCGATCGGTTTCAACCCGGCGGACAACTACATTTACGGCCTCGTGTCGAATCAGGAGGCGACGGGGATCCCGCGCGGCTCGCTCGTGCGCATCGGGGAGGGCGGGGTCGTCACGCGCGTCGGCACCACGGTGTACACGCACCCGGGAGCAACAGGCACCCAGGCCACCCGGTGGTTCGCCGGCGCGTTCAACCCGGCCGACGGGCTGTACTACGCGTCCGACTCCGGCCCCAACCGGACGATGCTGGCGATCAACGTGAGTACGGGAGCGATCGTGCGCACCATAACGTTCCCCGCGCAGCCCGGTGTGCAGGACTTCGTGTTCAAGGACGGCTACGCATGGGGAGTGACCGCTGACGGCACCGTCCGCAGATTCGACGTCAGCTCGACGAGCGGCACGTTCACCGACTTCCCTGGGGCCATGCCGGAGGGGCCCGGCGGGTACGGCGCCGCATGGGCGTTCGGCAACGGTAACCTCGGGTTCTCCGCCAACACGAGCGGCGACGTGACGCAGCTGCAGATCATCGACGGGAACACGGCGACACCGACGTTCATCGTCGTCAACACCGTCACCGGTCCGGACTCGTCGCTGAATGACGGGACGTCGATCCCGGGACTGCCCGCCGACCTCGAGATCGAGAAGACCGGGTCCGCGTCCTTCACGCCAGGCGACCGGATCGGGTACGAGATCACGGTGACCAACAACGGAGCCGGCATTTCGAGTGGGTGGACGGTCACGGACACGCTCCCCGCCGGCCTGAGCAATCCCACAGTCACAGGCACCGTCACGCACGCGATCTCAGGGTCCACCATCACCGTCAGCGGCGGTCGGCTCGACCCCGGAGCATCGGTCACCTTCCAGATCGAGGCCGAAACAGCTGTGTCGCCGCCGGCCTGCATCGTCAACACGGCTTCGATCCTCGGCAACGAGGAGGATCCCGACACATCGAACAACGAGGCATCCGCTCAGTCGTGCGCGCAGTCGCTGGAGATCGAGAAGAGCTCGACGGCCACCGCCGATTCGCGGGTGGGGGGACACCATCACGTACACGATCACGGCCACCAACACGGGCGCGGCCGACTACACGACGTCGAACCCCGCCGTGGTGTTCGACGACCTCTCCGGCGTCCTCGACGACGCTGACTTCGCAGATGACGCGGATGCCTCCGTCGCGGGCACCCTGGACTACACCGAGCCGCTCCTTTCGTGGACTGGTCCCCTCGCGGTGGGCCAGTCAGTTGAGATCACCTACACCGTGACCCTCAAGACCGGCGGAGACGGCGTAGTCCGCAACATCAACTGGAGTCCGAAGGATCCAGATCTGCCCGAACCCCCGACGTGCGACCCGGCGACCGACGGCATCGACGACGCGACCGGTCAGCCGTGCGCGGTCGTCGTGATCGAGTTGCCGCGGCTGAGCGTGAGCAAGTCGGCCGACCGCCTGGACCTGCCGGACCTGGGGGAGCAGGCAACGTTCACGATCGTCGTCCGCAACCACGGCCCGGGGGAGTACACCGCCACACGCCCCGCAACGGTGACGGACGACCTCTCCGACGTGCTCGATGACGCGACCTTCGACGACGCATCGCTGACGGCCGACGTCGGAACGGCCGAACGTGTCGGTGGGACGCTGGCTTGGAGCGGAGCACTCGCTCCCGGTCAGACGGCGACGATCACCTACTCCGTGACGTACAACGGCACTGGTGACCTGGTCCTCCGAAACCGTGCATGTGTGCCGGCCGAGGAGATCCTGCCGGGTGGCCGTGCGTGCGATGTGGCGCAGATACCGGGTGCTCTACTGACGCAGTGGAAGACGGCGAGCGCATCATCCGCCCCGGTGGTCGCAGGCTCCACGATCACCTACACACTCCACTTCCAGAACGACGGGCAGGCGTCCGCTGATATCGACGCCATCGACGATCTCACCCATGTTCTCGACGACGCCGAGGTCACATCGGAGCCGATGTCGCCGGACGGGCTCACCGCGGTGCGCAGCGGCAACCGCATCTCGATCACGGGATCTGTGCCAGTCGGCCAGGTCTACACCGTCGTCTACACGGTGACGGTCCTTCCCGACGGCCAGCGCGACGACAGCATCGCGACGAACTTCCTTCTGAAGCCGGGTGAGACGCCACCACCCGGCGGGGTCTGCGAACCGGCCGATCCGGATGCGCCGACCTGCACCTCCACGCCGATCACCGGCATCTCCTACGAGAAGTCGGTGACGGCGTCCGAGTCGCCGGTGCGGTCGGGCACCGAGCTCACGTACACCGTTATCGTGCGCAACACCGGCGCGACGGTGGTCGACGTGGAGCGCGACGACGACCTCACCCACGTTCTCGATGACGCGGCCCTCGTGGGAACAGTCGAATCAGACACCCCGTCGGTGACCGCGACCGGTCCGGTCGACGGGGTCATCGAGCTGCGCGGCGAACTGGCGGCCGGTGCGACGGCTGAGGTGACCTATACGGTGCGGGTCATGCCGCCGGGTGAGCGCGGCGACAACACGGCCGCGAACTTCCTCGTCCCGCCCGGGACGGCGACGCCGCCACCCGACACGTGCGATCTCGCGACCGAGCAATGCACGGTCACGCCGATCGAAGGGTTCACTGTCGCCAAGGAGGCGAATCTCCAGACCGCCACGCCTGGCGCTGTGGTCACGTACTCCGTGACGGTGACGAACACGGGGTCGGTGGCGTACACCCTCGCGTACCCCGCGTCGTTCGAGGACGACCTCTCGGACGTCCTCGACGACGGTACGTACAACGGCGACGCAACCGGCGGCGCCACCGTCACGGGGCAGACGCTGTCGTGGTCGGGGCCGCTCGCGGTCGGCGCCTCGGTGACGATCACCTACTCGGTCACCGTCGACGATCCGACCTCGGGCGACTCGGTTCTCCGGAACGCGGTCTCCACGACCGTGCCCGGCGGGGAGTGCGATCCAGACGCCGAGTGCGTGACGGAGACGCCCGTCGCGTCGTACATCGTCTCGAAGACCGCGGACGTCGCATCTGTGATGGCCGGAGAGGTCGTCACCTATGTGGTCACGGTGACCAACACGGGCCAGGTCGCGTACACGGCCGCCAGCCCCGCCACGTTCGAGGACGATTTGTCGGCCGTTCTCGATGACGCGACCTACAACGGCGACGTGTCCGACGGCGGCACTCTCGCAGGCAACACGCTGTCCTGGTCGGGCCCGCTCGCGGTCGGCCAGTCCGTCACGGTCACCTACTCGGTGACGGTGAACGATCCGCTCACGGGCGACCAGCGCCTGGACAACGCGGTCGTTCCCACCGCACCTGGGGGAGGCTGCGACCCCGACGCCGAGTGCGCCGCCACGACCCTTGTGGCCTCGTACACGGTCGCGAAGGACGTGGACGTCACGACCGCGCTGCCCGGCGATGTCGTGACGTACACCGTGACGGTTGTCAACACCGGCGACGTCGCGTACACGACCGCGAACCCCGCCTCGATCGAGGACGACCTCTCGGGCGTGCTCGACGACGCGGTCTACAACGGCGACGCGACCCAGGGCGCCACCGTCACGGGCGACACGCTGCGCTGGAGCGGTGCGCTCGCGGTGGGCGAGACGGTGACGATCACGTACTCGGTCACCGTCGACGACCCGGTGCGCGGCGACTTCGTCCTCGACAACGTGGTCACCGCGTCCGGCCCTGGCGGAGACTGCGACGCCGTCTGCGAGACGAGCACGCCGCTCGCTTCGTACCGCGTCGTCAAGTCCACTACTTCGACCGATCTCGTTCCGGGCGAAGTCGTGGAGTACACGATCGAGGTGACCAACGTCGGTCAGGTTCCGTACACCGTGGGCAATCCTGCCTCCTTCACGGACGACCTGACCGAGGTGCTCGATGACGCCGTATACAACGGCGACGCCGTGAGCAGCGACAGCTCGCCGGTGTCGTACACCGACCCCGAACTATCGTGGTCGGGCCCGCTCGGCATCGGCGACACCGTGACGATCACCTACTCGGTGACCGTCAACGACCCCGCGACCGGAGACGGCCAGCTCCACAACGCCGTCGTGACGCCACCGGGGGCGGGCGGGAACTGTGCGGTCGATTCGACCGATCCGGCGTGCACGGCCGATGTTCCCGCGGCGTCTTTCACGGTCGCGAAGTCCGCGTCGGCCACGTCCGCCTACCCCGGCGACGTGGTGACCTACACCGTCTCGGTGACGAACACAGGTCGTGTGGCCTACACGGCCGCGCAGCCCGCGTCGTTCACGGACGACCTCTCTCGCGTGCTCGACGACGCGACGTACAACGGAGATGTCTCCGCCGGCGGCGCGGTCGTAGGCGACACGCTCACGTGGTCCGGTCCGCTCGCTGTGGGGCAGACGATCAGCGTGACCTACTCGGTGACGGTTAACGACCCCTCCACCGGGAACCTCGAGCTCCGGAATGTCGTGACGCCCTCCGCTCCGGGTGGCGAGTGTGTCGATGGCGAGTGCGTGACCGTCACGCCTGTCGCGGCCTACACGGTTGCCAAGGTCGCGGATTCCGCAGATGTCGCCCTGGGCGGCGTGGTCACCTACACCGTCAATGTCACGAACGTCGGAGAGGTCGACTACACCGTCGCGACGCCGGCATCGTTCACGGACGACCTCTCAGGCGTCCTCGACGACGCGGTCTACAACGACGATGCGTCCAACGGTGCGACCGTGTCGGGCGATCGGCTCACCTGGTCGGGCGCGCTGGGTGTGGGTCAGACTGTCTCGGTCGTCTACTCAGTCACGGTCAACCGACCGGGGACGGGCGACGGCTTCCTTCGCAATGCGATCATCGGCGACGGGCCGGGGGCCTCCTGCGCAGCCGGCGGCACTTGCCTCACCGAGACGCCCGTCATGTCGTACGTCGTCGAGAAGTCCGTCTCCACGCCCGTCGCGACGATCGGCGATCGGGTGACCTTCACCATCAAGGTGACGAACACCGGCCAGGTGGACTACACCCAGGCGCGGCCCGCGTCGTTCAGCGACGACCTGAGCTCCGCGCTCGCGATCGGGACGTATAACGACGACGCCACCGGTGGCGCGGAGTACGAGCGTCCGGTGCTCTCCTGGGCCGGTGCGCTCGAGGTTGGCGAGAGCGTCGAGGTGACGTACTCGGTCACGGTGACGGCCGCGGGGCAGATCCGGAATGTGGTCGTGACCCCGGCGGGCTCGGGGGCGAACTGCCCGGCGGACTCGACGGATGCCGGCTGCGCGACGACCACTACGGTCGTGCCGCCCGCCCTGGCTGTCACGGGCGGCGTGGCGCTCGTTGTTCTCGTTGTGATGGCTGCGGCCACTATCGCCCTGGGGATCTGGCTGGCCGTGCGTCGACGCCGCGCGAGATCCGTCGCTCTCTGACGGGGGCGGCCGAGACGCTGACCGACGCGTGAGCGCGGTCACCGCCTGATGCGAGAGGACCGGCCGACAGGCCGGTCCTCTCGCATGTGGCCGAGGTCGTCACCACGTAGAGTCGCCTCGGATGACGGCATCCGATCCGCGTCGATGAAGATGACCGGCCCGCGCAGGTGCGCGTTCTCCTGGCTGGCCAGACAATCGAGCAGGTACGCGACGTCGCGCGGTTCGAAGATGCCGTCGAGGGGCATCGGCACCATCTGCAGGATCGCGTCACGTCACGAGCGTCGGGCCCGGCGGCCGGCTGTCCGTTCCGTGGGGCGTGCCCCGGTTGACCTTGTTCTGGAAACACGGTCTGTACTGAAACAGACGTCGAGAACGAGCCGATCGGAGACGAACGCGTGGCACGTGACAGCAAGATGCAACCCGACGACAGGCATCCGCTCGAACCCTACCGCTGGTGGCAGGTGTTCTCTCGGTCCCTCTTCCACCTGAACCACGCGGACCCGGTCCACGGACCAGAGATCTGGTCGGTCGATGTACGGCACGCGGGCGACTCGAACGGCGAGGTCTGGGCCGTGCTGTACCGCGAGGGCGTGAGCCGATCCAGATCGAGGCTGCCCGCCGCGTTCGCCGTGTCAGGCGGCACCATCGAGGTCGCGGTCAGCATGTACGGGCTCAAGCGCGTCCACTACGTCTCGAGAGATGGATCGGAACGGCAGCTCTCGCCCGATCCCGCGTCGGCAGAGGGGCGGCGTGCCCGTCTGGAGCGGCGACGGCCGGCACTGAGTCGCGCCATCAGCATCACATCGGTGGGCGTACTCGTGATCGCCTTGGTGGTCGGGGTGCCTCAGATCATCGAGCAGGTCACCCAGATTCCACCCATTGCGGCCGGTGTGCGTACGTTCGAGAGCCCTCTCCGACTCCCCGTGTGGGCGAACACCTCGCTTCTGCTTGCGGCGGTCGCCGCGAGCACGGAGCGTGCGCTCCGGTTGCGCTACAACTGGATCCTCGACGGCGGCGTGCTGGACGGCGACGACTGAGGCTCATCCGCGCTGAGGTCCGTTCGGTCGGACGGCGGCGTTGTTGATCAGGATGTCGATGCCGCCCAGCGCGGCCTCGGTCTGCCTCACCACCTCGGTCGCGTCGTGGCGCCACGGTTGACCGCGTCCCGGCCACAGGGTGTCCACTGGCTCCGCGCGACAGGAAGACGTTCGCGCAGCGCAGACGGAAGGAAAACCGATGGGCGAGATTCCGACGGATGCTCGGAGCGGGTCAGGGGCGGGAACGGATGCTCGGAGCCGGCCGATGAGCGATCAGGAGGGGTCGCGCGTCCGCGCGTCGAGCCGCGTCAGCGCAGACGCGCGGGATGGGCGCCGCGCGCGCGGACGCGCCGCGCCGAGCAGCGGGCGCGTGGGATCCGAGCAGACGCCACGCGCGCGCGCTCGACCGGCTGCGCGCGCAGGAGCCCATTCGCGACCCCGACCTCCTTCCGTTGCGGTACGCACGGATGGCCTCGTCGCGGTGGGCGTATCTGCGTTCGCGCGATCGCCGGCGGTGAGGTGAAGGCCGGCGATCAGGTGCATCGACCGGCGCCGCGGGGTCGCGATCGCTGGTGATCGTGCCGCAGGCGGGAATAAACGTGCCCGCTCGTGCGTCACTGAAAGTGAACTTGATACGAGGCGACTCAATGACGAGAGGAGAGTGATGATGCTGTTCGATACGTTCAAGGAACTTGACCGGATCAGCTCGACGTTCTTCTCTGGGTTCCCGGAGCCGGCGCTGAGCGCCGCGCCGGTGAACCTCTACCGGAATGACGATCGCTACGTCATGGAGGTCGATCTTCCGGGGTTCGAACCGTCGTCGGTCGATGTGACCGCCGAGCCGGGGCTTTTGACGATCCGCGCGGATCGTGACACCTCACGCGAGGATCGCAACGACCGGTGGCTGATCCGTGAGCGCGATTCCGCGCGGGTGGTGCGGCAGATCGCGCTGGGTGACGACGTGGATGTGGATGCGATCGCGGCCGACTACCAGAACGGCGTGCTGCGAGTCACGCTGCCGGTGAGGGCCGATGCGCTCCCGCGGAAGGTCGCGGTCGCCGTGGGCTCTCCGTCGTCCGCTCCGCAGGCGATCGAATCCGGCGAGGCGGCGCAGAGGGACGCGCACCCAAAAGCCGAACCCGCGCATTCGGTCGCTTCCTGACCCGGTGGCTCCCCGGGGCCCGGAAGGGCCCCGGAACCCGGATGCGCGGGAACGTACCCGTCCACGTCCGCTCACGGAAAGCCGGGGTGAGGTGATGGACGCGTTCGAGCTGCTCGAATCGACGACGAGCATCGAGGCCACGTCCGCGGCGGAACCCGCCGAAGGTCTGGACGCGATCCGTGATCTCTACCTGAGTGCGCCACCCATGGACGGGCCTCGAGTGGCGACGGGTCTCACGCCGGGCACGCCCGCACCCGACTTCGCGTTGCCGGCAGCGGACGGCACGATCGTGCGGCTCTCGGATCTGCGCGGGTCGCCGGTGGCGCTCGTGTTCTACCCGCTGGACTGGAGTCCCGGATGCAGCGTCCAACTGGAGCTGTACCAACAGGAGTACGAGGAGTTCGCGTCGCGCGGCATCCGGCTTCTCGGCATCTCGGTGGACTCGATCTACAGTCACGGCGCGTGGGCCGCCGTGCGCGGCATCCGTTACCCGCTGCTGAGCGACTTCCAGCCGCGAGGGGAGGCAGCACGCGCGTACAACGTGTGGCGGAGCGCGGACGGATTCAGCGAACGCGCCGTCTACCTGATCGACGCTGAGGGTGTCATCCGCTGGACACACGTCTCCGAGCGGCTGAAGGAGCTGCCCGACTTCGACGAACTCGTCGACGCCCTCGATCTCGTGGCGACGGGGGAGCGCGACAATGGCAAGAGCGAGGAGGTGCTGCGATGACCATCGTGGATGTCACGCCCTTCCCGACCCGGTGGGCACCCCGCACGCGGACCGTGCCGGTGGCGATCTACGGCAACCGGTGGTGCGGAATCACGCAGTTGATCCGCCGGGCGCTGGATCGGGCAGGCGTCGAGTACGCGTACGTCGACCTCGACGAGCATCCGTCCGTGCATGCGCGCCTGGAGGCGTTGACCGGAGGGCGTCTGCGCACACCGGTCGTGCATGTCGGCGGGGAGTGGCTCATGGAGCCCAGCCTGCGCCAGGTGCAGGCAGCGCTCGCCAGGCATGGGGTGTGGCTGTGAGCGTGGTGACGTGCCCGGGGTGCGCGGCGAAGAACCGCGTACCACCGGCACGGTCCGGCAAGGTGCGCTGCGCGAAGTGCCACACCGACCTGCCTTGGCTGGTGGAAACGGATGACGACTCGTTCGACGCTGTCGTCGGCGAGGCCACCCTCCCCGTGCTCGTGGACGTGTGGGCGCCCTGGTGCGGGCCGTGCCGGCAGATCGCGCCCGTCGTGGACCAGCTCTCCCGCGACCTGGCAGGACGCCTCAAGGTGGCCAAGGTCAATGCAGACACCTCGCCGCGTGTCGTCCAGCGTCACGCGGTCTCGTCGATCCCCACGCTCCTGCTCTACCGCGACGGGACAGAGACGGACCGCATGATCGGCGCCGTCCCCGCCCCGCAGCTGCGCGCCTGGGTCGAACGCTCCCTCAGCGGCTGACGCGCACGACACTGAGATCACACGCACCGACCGGGTCTCGACCGCTCTTGACCGTGCCCTGGCCGCAGGGTGTCCACTGGCGCCTCCCCTCGAAGCGCACTCGATGCGATCGCGCAGGCATCGGCGCGCGTTTCACGGCGGTTGACCATGTTCCGTGAACACGGCATCTACTGGGCCGCGTCGGGAGATCCCTCCCGGCGCACAGACCGTTCCAGAGGAGCCGTTCCCGTGAATCCCATCGAGCAACTCATCGCCAACTTCCAGGACCTCGTGGCCCTGGTACCGGAAGTCATCCAGCCGATCATCCTCATGCTCGCCGGGGCGATCCCCTTCATCGAGGGCGAAGGAGCGGCCATCATCGGCGTCGTGGGAGGCATCCCTCCGATCATCCCTGCGCTCGCCGGAGCCACAGGCAACTTCCTCAGTGTGCTTCTGGTCGTGCTGCTGAGTTCGCGTGCCCGTACAGCCGTCGTGAGCCGACGCGACGGGCGGGCTCAGGCCGCCGCCGTCGGTGCCGCGGGAACCGTCGCCACGATGGAGGCGCCGCCTGTCGCGCCCGCCCAGCCCGAGTCGAAGGGACGCCTGCGCTTCAAGCGATGGCTCGTGCGCTTCGGGGTCCCCGGCGCCAGCATCCTCGGCCCGCTGGCGATCCCCACCCAGTTCACCGCGGCGATCCTCGTTGCCGGTGGCACCTCACGCGCCTGGGTGCTGCTGTGGCAGGGCATCGCGATCGCGTTCTGGACCACCGTCGGGACGGTTTCGCTCTGGCTGGCTCTCCAGTTGGTCATTCAGACCGCCTGAACGCGGATGCTACGTGGTCGACGCGGTACACCTAGGTGGTTTCTACCGACGCGAAGATGTCGCCCTGCGGTGAACCTGTGACCAGGACGACGGCGAGAGCGCCGGTCACGATCGCAGGAGGCGACGAATGGACGAGTACACCGGCATCACCAGGATCCGCCCCATAGCGGGGCGGATCGCTCGGCCCGAGGCGAGCGATCCCGTGACGCCGCACGCTTCTGTCGAACACGCGGACGACGCACGTCTCGGCAGCGCCACCACGGCGCTGGGCAGTCTCATGGCCGGCCTGGTGGTGCGGCACGCGGCGAACACGCGCGGGATCTGACGGAGGGTCGGACCATGGCTTGGAGCACTCGCGAGCTCGCAGATCTCGCATCGACCACTGTGAACACCGTTCGCCACTACCACCGACTCGGACTGCTCGACGAACCCCGCCGCCGCTACAACGGCTACAAGCAGTACGGCGTGCGAGATCTCGTCCAGCTCCTCCGCATCCGTCGACTCGTGGAACTGGGGCTCCCACTGGCGCAGATCAGCAGGATCGATGCCGAGGGCGACGACGGACGACAGTCGCTTCGCGAACTGGATGCCGAACTCGCGGCGGCGACCCGACGACTGCAGCGCGCGCGGAGGAACGTCGCGGCCATTCTGCGCGACGACGCCCCCGTCGATTCGCCTGCGGGTTTCGAGTCGATGGCATCACGGCTCTCGGAGACGGATTGTGCGATCCTGCACATCTCCGGGCAGCTCTATGACGAGAAGGCCATGATCGATCTGCGGCGCATGGTCGAGCACGACCTCGAGACGGACGGGATCGGCGCGCAGATCGACCAGCTCGCCGCGGACGCCGGCGAGGCCGCCCGTGAACGGCTCGCGGGCGCACTCGCACCGATCCTCGCTCGCAACCTCGTCGAGTACCCGTGGTTGCTGCATCCGTCTCAACACCAATCGAAGAGTGAACGCGTCACCCGGCAGACCATCACCGAAGCGATGGTCGCGCTGTACAACCCGGCGCAGCTCGATGTGCTCAAGCGGGCGAGCCGACTCGCGTACGCCATGCTGCCGAGCGACATCGCCGATCGAGACGACACGCGCTCAGCCGTCGCCGGAAGGCGAGCCGGCCTGGTGTCGGCGGGCGCCGATCGGGCCGAGATGCGTGTGTGAGAAGTCCTGCAGTTTGAGCCCGTAGCCGAGCGCGCGGTCGACGGCCACATGGAACGCCCAGCAGGCCGCGGCAAGGGTCAGCCACGCCGGGTCCTGACCGGCGATGGCCAGTCCCGCGTACGCTGCCAGCAGGATCGCCGGTGCGGTGTAATTGTGCACGGCGTTGTAGAGCAGGGCGCCCGGGCGCGGGCCCCCCGCATACCCGATCGCCGAGAGATCGAAGACGAGGAACGCGACGATCAGCCACCACCATTGCTGACCGGATGCGATGACTGCGACGACGATCGCCACTGCGATCGCCGCGTTCTCGACCCGCTGGATCCTGTCGACGGTCCTGCGGTCGCCGTCCGGTCGTCGCTCGGTCATCGCGCGTGTCCTCTCGAATCGGGGAACGGTGCCATTCCGACAGCACACACCATGTTCCGACGACCGACGCAATACTCCTCTCCACCGATCTTCTTGCGCAAAAGGCCTTGACTCCGTTGCGACCACAGGGTGTCTGTTGGACACCGGCCGACAGCCTGCCGGCCGGAAAGGCAAGGGCATGATCATGGGATTCATCACTGTCGGCGACGAGAACAGCACGCCGATCGACCTCTACTACGAGGATCAGGGCTCGGGGCAGCCGGTCGTGCTGATCCACGGGTACCCGCTGAACGGGCACAGCTGGGAGAAGCAGACTCGAGAGCTGCTCGCTTCGGGCTACCGGGTGATCACGTACGACCGCAGGGGATTCGGGCAGTCCTCGAAGGTCGCCTCGGGATACGACTACGACACGTTCTCCGCGGATCTGAGCACGCTGCTCGAAGTCCTCGAGCTACGCGATGTCGTCCTCGTCGGATTCTCGATGGGCACCGGGGAGCTCGCGAGGTACGTGTCGCGGTACGGACACGAACGAGTCGCCAAGCTGGTGTTCCTGGCATCGCTCGAACCGTTCCTGCTCCAGCGCGAGGACAATCCGGAGGGGCTGCCGCAGGCCGCGTTCGATGCGATCGCGGCGGCCGCGAAGGGCGATCGGTACGCCTGGTTCACCGAGTTCTACAAGAACTTCTACAACCTGGATGAGACGCTCGGATCCCGGATCAGCGAGGAGGCCGTTTCGGGCAGCTGGAACGTGGCGATCGCCAGCGCTCCCGTCGCGGCATACGCCGTCGTCCCGTCCTGGCTCGAGGACTTCCGCGACGACATCGAGGCTGTTCGCGCCTCGGGCAAACCGGCGCTGATCCTGCACGGGACGAAAGACGACATCCTGCCGATCGACGCCACCGCGCGCCGCTTCCGCACGGCCCTTCCCGACGCCGAGTACGTCGAGATCGAAGACGCCCCGCACGGACTGCTCTGGACCCACGCCGACGAGGTCAACGGCGTGCTGATGGGGTTCCTGGCCAGATGACCCGCTGCGGACGCACGTTCCCCGGGCTTGACCTTGTCCTCGGAACACAGCGAACACTGACCCTGCCGGAGCCCCTCGTGAGCGTGAAGAGAGTCGAGACATGACGAACGAATACCGAGCGGGCGCGCGTCGCTCCCCGAATCGGGGAGACCGCCACCCGCCGAAAGACGGCGAGCACATCCTCGCGGAGGATCTTCTCCTGCTGCTGTTCCAACCGGAGTCCGGCGCCGTCGCCGGCGAGGGCACGCTCTACTACATCCTCGCCGGGGCGGTCCTCGCAGACCTCGGTCTCGGCGGGCATGTGCGAACCGGTACAGGTCGACTGGGTGGGCTCACGGTCGAGGCGGTCACCGACAATCCGCCGTCCGATCAGCTTCTGCGGGCATCGTGGGAGTACGTCGCCGACAAGCCGCGCGCGGTGCAGACCGTTCTGGCGACTTCGGGGCCGTCCCTGCGCGAACCGCTCCTGGAGAGGCTCATCGACCGAGGCGCGCTTCGTCGACGGACGGGCAGGTCTTTCGGCTTCCTGCCGGTCACAGTGCTCGAGGAGGCGGATCCGACACGTCGACGGATGCTGCTCGACGAGGTCCGTGCCGTCCTCGTCGACGGCCTCGAGCCCGCTCCGCGAACCGCAGCACTCGCAGCCCTCCTGTACGGCAGCGGCACTCTGCCGCAGTTCGACCGCGACATCCCCTGGACATCGCCGGTGATCATGCGGGCCGAGTCGCTCAAGGAGGGGAACTGGGGTGCGGGGGCAGCAGCCCGGGCCATTGCCCGCAGCGTCACCTCACTCATCGTCAGCAACGTGATCGTCGCCGCCGCGGCTCTGCCGCGCACCTAGCCCATTGAGCCGCCTCGCCCGACGCCGCCGCAGATCGCCCGGGGCCGTTGGCGCGGCTCTCGCGATTGCGCGCCGACGCGAGGATGCGCGGTCTGCACGGGGCGTCACGACAACGGGATCTTCCTCAGGTCACGACGGGATGTGATGCCCAGCTTGCGGTAGATGCTGCGCAGATGCGCTTCGATCGTGCGAGGGCTCAGGAACAGGTGCGCGCCCACTTCCCGAGAGGTCGCGCCGGTTGCGACGTGTCTCGCTACCTGCAGCTCCTGCGGTGTGAGTTCGTCGGCGGCCTGCTTCGTGCGTCGACGAGGGTGCTCGCCTGTCGCGACGAGCTCCTTCGCAGCGCGGGCGGCGAAGGCATCCGCCCCGATCCGTGAGAGGAGATCGTGCGCGACCTGCAGCTCTCCTCGGGCCTGCTGACGACGGCCCTCGCGGCGCAGCCATTCCCCGAAGACGAGATGCGCCCGTGCCGCTTCGCCGGTGAGCCGTGAGGCCTCGAGATGCTCGACCGCAGCGCGGTAGTACGGCTCCGCCGTCGCGTCGGAGATCGTCAGCGCGCGCGACCGTGCCTCGAGTCCGAGCGCCCACGGCGTGTCGCAGGCCCGTGCCCGCCGGCTCAGCTCTTCGAGCGCCAGGGCAGCGCTGCGCGCATCGCCCGCGCGTACGGAGGCCTCGATCATCTCGGCCTGCCCGACACTGCTCAACGAGAGTGCGACGCACGCGCAGACGATCTCGGCGGCCTGCTTGGCGCTCTCGTAGTCGCCGCGCGCGTTGCTCACGACGGCCGTCGCGTACGCGGCCAGCGCCACTTCGGCGCCTTCCGGGGGGTTGCCGGGATCCTGCAGCGTCAGCTCCCGCAGGCGTGAGACCGTAGCGGCGTCGCCTCGCCAAGCGGAGACGATGGTCGCGGCGTGGCGCATGGGCACCCATCCGGCGGACTCCGTGATGGCGATCGACGTCATGGCCAGCTCGCCGGCCCGGGTCAGTTCGCCGCCGAGCGCCAGGATGTTCGCGTGGAAGTTGAGCGCATCGGCAAGCCCCACGAGCGCGCCGGACGCCCGTGCCGACCGAACATGAGCTTCGGCGAGTCGAAAGGCGAGGTCGTCGTTCAGGATGCCGACGGCACTGCGTGCCGCGAGCCAGAGACTCGACGGGTATCCTCGCGGCAGCTGAGGATTCGAGGGATCGCCGCCGGCCATGGATTCCAGCGCATCGCGCAGTTGCGGAACGCCTTCGTCGAAGCCCCGGATCATCGTCGCGGAGAGCGCGAAGAGAAGCCGGTCGAGCGGCCTTCTCGCGTGTTCGAGCGATGGGTCTTCGAGTGCTGCCGCTGCGACGCGATGGGCGGTCGGCCCACCGATCACGAGAGCCGCGTCGAGGGCATGGAGATGGGTCTCGTGCGCGAGATCCGGATCGAAGGGAGCCATGTCGCCCGCGGCACGCAGAAGCATCTCGGGCACCTGTGGATGCCGGGTCAGCTGGAAGGAGATGCGCGCACGCAGCAGGGCTGACCGCGCCCGGTGGAAGGCGTCGATCGGCCCGGCATCCGTCGTCGCGAGCAGTTCCAGCGCCGTTTCGGAATCGCCTGCCTCATGCGTGGCGTGCGCTGCGTCGAGGGCGCGCCTCGCGCGGGTCGCCGGTTCCGGCGTGAGCTGCATCGAGCGCAGCAGGAACGACCCCGCGGCCGCGTAGCCTCCGCGAGCCCGGGCGCGCGTCGCCGACCGCTCCAGTTCACCCGCGACCCGCTCGTCAGCCCCGGGAGTGGCCTGGGCGTCATGCCACGCACGACGATCGGGGTCGGACGTCGGATCGGTGACTGCGGCGAGCGCTGCGTGAGCGCGGCGACGATCCGCCGGATCCGCTCCTCGGTAGATGGCAGATCGCGCGAGGGGGTGGCGGAAGCGCACCCGCGTTCCGATCTCGATCAGTCCCGCGGATTCGGCAGGGGCGGCCGACTCGGGCCGGATCCCGGAATGGTCGACGGCGCGTCGAAGCAGGAGCGGATCGCCGGTCGGGTCGGCCGCGGCGAGAAGGAGGAGCAGGCGGCTCTCTTCGGGAAGCCCGTCGGCGCGGTCTCGGTACTCCGTCTGCACGCGGCTCGAGACATCCGGGAGGTCGGGCTGTGAGAGCCCGCTCGCAAGCCGGGTCCGCGGATTGTCGAAGGGAAGCTCCACGAGGGCCAGCGGGTTTCCGTGGGCTTCGGCGATGATGCGCTCCCGCACGTCGTGGTCGATCGGTGCCGAGACGACCGCATCCAGGAGGAGGCGTGCGTCCGAGTCGCTCAGACCGTTCAGACGGAGTTCGGGCAGTCCGGCGAGCACCGTGCTCCGCATCTCGCCGTCGCGGACGCCGAACACCATGGCCAGCCGTTCAGCCTCGATCCGGCGCGCGACGAACGCGAGCGCGTCCATGGATGCCGAATCGAGCCACTGCGCGTCGTCGACGAGGCACAGCAGGCCGCTCCGGTCAGCCGCTTCGGAGAACAGCCCCAGAGCGGCCAGGCTGACGAGGAACTTGTTGGGTGCCGACCCCGCATCCAATCCGAGCGCGACGCCGAGAGCACGCTGCTGCGGCTCCGGCAGCGCGGGCATGTGGTCGAGGAGCGGGGTGCAGATCTGATGCAGACCCGCATATGCGAAGTGCGTCTCTGCTTCGAATCCCGTGGCGGTCTCGACCCGGAACCCGGATTCCTCGGCTGTCGCGTGCACTGACTCCAGGAGAGCCGTCTTGCCGATCCCGGCTGCGCCACGCACCACGAGCGTCCCGCTGCGCCCGGCCTTCGCCTCAGCCAGCAGTTGATCGATCCGGCGGCACTCGACGTGCCGGCCCAGAAGCAACGGAGGCCTCCCTCCGCTCGGGAAAGACATCGATCACGCCGTGTGCCTGCACCGTCATTATCGCCGGAAAGGGCGGCGGCCCGCTGGGGTCTCTCATCTTCGCCTCGGGCTCGGGCTCCGCGACGTCGCCCTGCGGTGCGCGGCGAACGGCTCGCTCGACGCGCATCATCCCCCGGGGGAAGGACGATCATCCCCGAGGCAGACGCCGCATCCGGCGCCGTTCGCCCAGCCTCGTTCGGGTCACGGTCCGCGCGGACGTGCAGGTCAGGGGAGCAGGCCGTGCAGTGTGTCCAGCAACGCGGCGACGGTGGGACGCTGCGGCCCTTCACGGACCGCGAGCTGGATGTTCAGCTGCGGCGCGTCGGCCTGCGCGACATCGAGTGAGACCACGCGCGGCGGCAGCCGATCCTCACCCGGATAGAACCCGATTCCCAATCCTGCCGAGACCATCTCCGGGAGCTGCCGGATCTCGTTGAGCTCCAGTGCGATGAACCGATGCAGCCCGAGCCTCGCGAACGCCGCATCCGTGATGGCGCGGCTTCCGTATCCCGGAGGACAGTCGATCCACCGTTCGTCGGCGACCTCTGCGAGGGACACGCTCGTCTCGGCCGCGAGCCGATGCTCGGCGGGCACGAGCAGCCGTAATGGAACCGCACCGAGTTGTGACACGCGCACATCGGCGGGCACGGAGGCGCTCGGCGCGAGCAGCGCGAGGTCGAACTCGCCGGTGCAGACCCCTTGCAGGAGGTCGGCCGAACCCCGCGGGCGCGTATGGATTCGCACCGCGACGTCCGGTGCGATCGCGGCGAAGCGGCCGAGCAGCTCCGGAAGGGACACGGGGCCGAGGATCGTCATGACCCCGATGTCCAGGCTTCCCGAGAGGGCGCCGGCACCCGCGGTGGCGAGCTCTTGGGTGGCCCGAGCGCGCGCGAGGAGATCGCGCGCCTCGGGGAGCAGTCGCTCACCCTGGGCCGTCAGCGTGATCGCGCGCGAGCCTGATGACCGTTCGAGCAGACGTGCGCGCAGATCCGTCTCGAGTTCGCGGATCGTCTTGCTCACCGCCGACTGCACCACGCGGAGGTGCTGGGCGGCGGCGCTGAACGATCCACGGTCGACCACGGCCACGAACGCCTCGAGTTGTCGGAGTTCCATCCTCGAATATTACCGAACACGATAAGAAAGATGCGAAAAAGTCACGATCAAGAATGAATAGGAGAGCCGCGGCCGCCGTTCCACAACGGTGCGCCCAGCCCGGGCGCTGATCCCATCCGCTGAATCCGCTCGGAGGCGCCGACCGTATGACCACGCAAACCCTTCGCACGCCGCACACGGGGACGACCCGCAGACCACGGATCCCGTCTCGCCATCACGCAGGGGCGGCGTTCTGGCTCGTCGCGGTCGTCTTCCTGATCGTGATGGCGTTCAGCACCGTGCCGACGCCGCTGTGGCCTCTCTATCAGGAGGAGAACGGGGCGAGCACCGTGAGCGTCACGCTGGCGTTCTCCGCTTACGCCCTCGGTGTGCTGGTGAGCCTCTTCTTCGCGGGCCACATCTCGGACTGGCACGGTCGACGTCGCATCCTCCTGCCCGCCGTCGTGCTCGAGATCGCAGCCGCCGTGATCTTCTCCGTCTCGGCGGAGCTGCCGGCGCTGCTCGCCGCCCGCTTCCTCGGCGGTCTCGGTGTCGGACTGCTCACCGCGACGGCCACCGCATTCGCGCTCGAACTCCATTCCCACTATCGACCCGGGCGAACCTCGCGCCTCGCGGACGCCGTGACGACCACCGCGAACCTCGGAGGCCTGGGCGTCGGCCCGGTGATCGCAGGCGTCCTCGCCGCCACCCTGCCGCGCCCCCTCACGACCGTCTACCTGATCTTCCTGGTGCTCCTCGCCCTCGCGGCGATCGCCATCGCGTTCACCCCCGAGACGGTCACACGCCATGAGCGGTCGTATCGACCTCAGCGCGTCGTCGTTCCGCGCGCCGGCCGCGCGCGCTACTTCCTCCTGGCGGTGGGCGCGTTCCTCGCCTTCTCCCTGTTCGGGCTCTTCACATCGCTCTCTCCGAAGATCCTCATCACGACGCTCGGCGTCACCTCCACCGCCGTGACCGGCCTCGTCAGCGGCGTGGTGTTCGCGATCGCGGTGATCGCCCAGCTCGTCGCGACGCACGTGACGGCGGCCCGCCAGCTCGCCATCGGGCTGGTGACTCTCGCCGGGGGGTACGCGCTCCTGCTCGTCACGGGGCTGGGTGGGGGGCTCGCGGTGTTCCTCGCGGGCGCCGCGGTCGGCGGCGCGGGCGCCGGGCTCGTCTTCAAGGCCGCGATGGTCGAAGCCCGATCCCTGGCCGACGCCTCCGCGAGGGGCGAGGTGGTCGCCGGAATGTTCCTCGCCGCCTACCTCGGCATGATCCTCCCCGTCCTCGGCCTCGCGGTCGTCGCGGACATCGCCGGGCTCGCAGCCGGGCTCACCGGACTCAGCCTCGTCGCCCTCGTGGTGATCGCGCTGACCGGGTGGAGACTGTCGCGCACCCCGCGCCGCTAACCTCGGACCAGGGAGGTCACGATGTCCGAACTGCAACTGCCCGACCCGATCCGCGAGTTCGTCGAGGCGACCAATGCCGGCGATTCCGATCGCTTCGTCGCCGCGTTCACCGAAGAACGCGTACCTGAACGACTGGGGCCGCGAATTCCACGGCCACGACGGTGTGCGCAGCTGGGACCGCACCGACAACATCGGCGAGCAGTCCCACTTCGAAGTCGTCGACGTCGCAAAAGGGGGACGGACCGGACGACTGGGTCGTCACGATCGACGTCACCGGGAACGGGTTCAACGGCCGCGGGCCGCTCGCCTTCACGCTCCGCGACGGTCGGATCGCCGAGCTCCGCATCAGTTGAACCCTTGCCCCCGCATCCGCGGATCGAAGGTCGGATCCGGATACATCCGCGGGCACCCGTGCGTGACAGCCTCCGGCCGCAGTTCGTAGTGCCATCGTTCGTTCGCGTAGATCTGGCACAGCCCGAACGCGGCGCCGTGCTGCGAGAGCCAGGACGTCGCATCCGTCTCACCCACATCCACCGCGTCGCCGGTCACGTGCGGTGACGTCTCGGCCGTGGCGACCCATTTCGCCGCCTCCTCGCGCGATCCGTACTCCGCCACGGCTTCGTCGAGCAGTCGATTCTGATACTCCGGTGAGCGCCAGCCGCTGTTGATGAAGAACCGGATGCCGTCGGCCTCCGCCGCCGTCGCCGCGGCGCGCAGCGCCTCCAGCAGCTCCGGCGAGATCCGCGCGACGCCCGCGTATTCGTCGTCGAACACCGTCACGCCGTCGGGGAGAGAGCCGTCCGGGCCCAGCAGCGGGGGAGCGGCGGGTGTGCTCGCAACCGAGTCCGCCGAAGAAGGCACCGTCTGGAGCACGAGGCTCCCGACGAGCGCCGCCCCCGCGATGACGGTGCCGAGAAGGGCGAGGCCGATCGTCCTGCGGACGACGACTTCCGATGACTGTCTTGGCATGACGCCAGCTCAGCAACCGACGTGTTGCGAGGGCGTATGCGGTTCTCCATACGCGGACGATATGCGTCGGTTCCTAGGATCGACCCATGCGCGTACTGGTCGTCGAGGACGAACCCCTCCTCGCCGAGGCGATCCGCGACGGCCTGCGCCTCGAAGCGATCGCCGCCGACATCGCGGGCGACGGGCACACCGCGCTCGAGCTCCTCGCGGTCAACGCGTATGACGTGGCGGTGCTCGATCGCGACATCCCGGGCCCGTCGGGCGATGAGGTGGCCGCGAGCATCGTCGCTTCGGGCAGCGGCACGCCGATCCTCATGCTGACCGCTGCCGACCGCCTCGACGACAAGGCGTCGGGGTTCGAGCTCGGGGCGGATGACTACCTCACCAAGCCGTTCGCGATGCAGGAGCTCGTGCTGAGGCTGCGTGCGCTCGGCCGTCGGCGCGGGCATGCGAGGCCGCCCGTGCTCGAGATCGCGGGCCTGCGGCTGGATCCGTTCCGTCGCGAGGTGTACCGCGATGGCCGGTACGTGCCGCTCACGCGCAAGCAGTTCGCGGTGCTCGAGGTGCTCATGGCCGCGCAGGGCGGCGTCATCAGCGCGGAGGAGCTGCTCGAGCGCGCGTGGGATGAGAACGCGGACCCCTTCACGAACGCCGTGCGCATCACGGTGTCGGCGCTGCGCAAGCGGCTCGGCGAGCCGTGGGTCATCGCGACCGTGCCGGGGGTGGGGTATCGGATCGAGGTGCCCGTCGGCGCCGGCGATGGAGGCGACGATGGCGGATAGAGCTCCGGGCGTCAGCATCCGCCTCAAGCTCACCCTGAGTTACGCGGGGTTCCTCATGGTCGCCGGCGTGTTGCTGCTCGCGGTCGTGTGGCTCTTCCTGCTGCGGTACGTGCCGGCCGGGCCGATCACCGGCCCCGGGCCGTTCGTCCCCAATCGCGGCGACCTCGTGCGCGCGTTCGCGCCGGCCGCGGGGTGGGCGCTTCTCTTCCTGCTCGTCTTCGGGCTGGCAGGCGGCTGGTTCCTCGCGGGACGGATGCTGGCGCCGCTCACGCGCATCACCGCCGCGACGCGCAGAGCGGCCGACGGCTCGCTGTCGCACCGCATCGAGCTCGAAGGGCGCAGCGACGAGTTCCGCGAGCTCGCCGACAGCTTCGACACGATGCTCGCGCAGCTCGAGGCGCACGTGGACGAGCAGCGGCGCTTCGCGGCGAACGCGTCGCACGAGCTGCGCACGCCGCTCACGATCACGCAGGCGCTGCTCGACGTGGCGCGCAAGGATCCGGATCGCGACACCGAGGCGCTCCTCGAGCACCTGCACACCGTCAACGCCCGCGCGATCGAGCTGACCGAGGCCCTCCTCACGCTGAGCCGCGCCGACGGCCGGGCGTTCACCCGTGAAGACGTCGACCTCTCGCTCGTGGCCGAAGAAGCCGCCGAGGCGCTACAGCCGCTCGCCGAAACCCGCGCGGTGTCGATCCGGATGCGGGCGGAGCCCGCCACCGTCTTCGGGTCGAACGCTCTCCTTCTGCAACTGACCACGAACCTCCTCCACAACGCGATCGTCCACAACCTGCCGAGCGGCGGGTCCGTCGACCTGCGCACCCGCGTGGAGGGACTGTCCGCCGTGCTCGAGATCGACAACACCGGCGAGGTGCTCAGCCCGACGCTCGTCGCGACTCTCACCGAGCCGTTCCGGCGCGGAGCCGAGCGCGTCCGCACGGACCACGCCGGGGTCGGCCTGGGCCTCGCCATCGTGGACCGCATCGTGCGCGCGCACGACGGCACGCTCGACGTGCGCCCACGCGAAGGCGGCGGTCTGAGAGTCACGGTTCGTCTGTCCGCTTCCAGAGGCACCACCCCTCTGCCAGACTGACTCGCGTCACCGGCCGTGCGACGGAAGCAGTCACGAATGGACGAACCGACCGAAGCACCCGCCCGCGTTCCGCCCCGGTGGTTCGTGAGCACGGCCCGCGTGGTGGCTCAAGCGGCGGCGACCTCCATCAGTCCGCGCCCGCGCTCGCACGACACCCCCCTTGGTGGTGTTCGAGCCCGCCTAGCATGAGCACGTGACCGACGATTCGATGGTCCGGATCCCGGCGGGCACGTTCCGCATGGGCTCCGACGAGTTCTACCCCGATGAGCAGCCCGTGCACCACCGCGTCGTCGAGGAGTTCCGGATCGACCGCTTCGCCGTCACGAACGAGCAGTTCGCCGAGTTCGTCGCCGACACGAGGTACGTCACGACCGCCGAGCAATCGCTCGATCCGGCGCAGTATCCCGGTGTCGCGCCGGAAGACCTCGCACCCGGCTCGCTCGTCTTCACACCGACCTCCGGTCCCGTGGACCTGAGCGACTGGCGCCAGTGGTGGCGGTGGGAGCCCGGCGCGTCGTGGCGCCACCCGTTCGGACCCGAGTCGTCGCTCGAGGGGCGGTCGCGGCATCCGGTGGTGCATGTGTCCTTCGCGGATGCCTCGGCCTATGCGGACTGGGCGGGCAAGCGCCTTCCGACCGAGACCGAGCACGAGTACGCGGCGCGCGGCGGCGCCGACGCCGAGCGGTTCGCGTGGGGGAGCGAGCCCTTCCCGGACGGCGTCGCGCAGGCGAACTCGTGGATCGGGCGGTTCCCGTACGAGAACCGCGGTCGCTTCGGCGCCGACACCGCACCCGTCGGGTCCTACCCGCCGAACGGCTATGGCGTGTACGACCTCATCGGCAACACATGGGAGTGGACGACCGATTACTACGTGCCGTGGCATATCGTGCCGGGGACGCCGCAGGTCGACGCGGAGGGCCGGGTCGACCTGCCGCGCGCCGCGAGCCCCGAACCCGGGTCGACGATCCCGCGCCGCGTGCTCAAGGGCGGGTCGTACCTGTGCTCGCCCGAGTACTGTCTGCGGTTCCGGCCGGCTGCGCGCTCGCCGCAGGCCGAGGATTCCGCGACGACGCACATCGGTTTCCGGTGTGTCGTCAGCGCGTGATCAGCGCGTGAGGATCACGAGCCGCTGCGTCGCGCGCGTCATCGACACGTAGCGGTCGACGGCGCCCTCGATCCCCTCGCCGAACGACTCGGGATCGACCAGCACGACGAGATCGAACTCGAGACCCTTCGCGGTGACGGGGGTGAGCGACCGGATGCGACGCGACCCCGCGAACGTCGGATCGCCGATCACGGCGGCGACGCCCTCGTCGTGGGTGGCGAGCCACTCGTCGAGGATCGCGTCGCGCTCGTCCGCCGTGCCGTACCGCACCGGCACACCTGTCGAGCGGATCGACGTCGGCACGTTCGCGTCGGGCAGCGCCGCCCGGATGACCGGCGCCGCCTCGGCCATGACCTCCTCGGGCGTGCGGTAGTTGATCGTGAGCGACGACACGCGCACGTCGCGGAACCCGATGCGCGCGAGCCGCTCCTCCCACGACTCTGTGAAGCCGTGGCGGGCTTGCGCGCGGTTGCCGACGATCGTGAAGCTGCGCGACGGGCAGCGGCTCAGCAGCATCCGCCATTGCGCGTCGGTCAGCTCTTGCGCCTCGTCGATCACGATGTGCGCGAACGGGCCCGCGAGCACATCGGGGGTGTAGCTCGGCAGCGCGGCGTCGTCGACGAGCGTGTTCGTGAAATCCTGCCCACGCAGCATCGACATGATGAGCATCTCGCTGTCGTCCGCCTCGATGAGGTGGTCGACGACGCGGGAGCGCTCCTCCTGCTCGGCGGCGAGGTGCGCCTCGCGCTCACGACGGCGCCGACCGGCCTCGGGGTCGCCGATGCGTCGGCGCGCGACGTCGAGGAACGGCAGGTCGGACTCGGTCCACGCGCGTGGATCCGGCCGCTGCAGCATCCGTCGTTCTTCCGCCGTCAACCAGGGCGCGCACACCTTGAGATACGCCGGCACCGACCACAGGTCGGCGACGACTCCTGCGGCGTCGAGGATCGGCCAGGCGCGCGTGAAGGCCGACGTCAGCGCGTCGTTCGCGCGCAGCGCGCGACGGAGGGCCGATTCGGATGCCTCGCCCTCGAGCCTGTCGAGGAGGATCTCCAACAGCGCCTCCCACACGTCGTCGCGCGCGTCGTTGTGCGTCGAAGCGGGGTCGGCGGCATCGAACGCCTCAGCCCAGTCGTCGGGCGTGAGCACGACGTCGATCCACGGGGTCTCGACGAGCATCGGCCGGGCGGGTGGCTCCTCGTGATACCGGACCGCGCGCTCGATGATCCGGTCGACATCGGCGGTCTCCTTGAGGCGGGCGACCGCGGCATCCGTCTCGATCCCGGCTGTCGCACCCTCGGTCACGAGGTCGCGCAGCGTCGCGGTGAGCACGCCCTCCTCGCCGAGGCTGGGAAGCACGTCCGAGACGTACGCGAGGTAGGGCTCGTGCGGGCCCACGAACAGCACGCCGCCGCGCCGATGGCCGAGCCTCGGGTCGGAGTAGAGCAGGTAGGCCGTGCGGTGGAGGGCGACGACGGTCTTGCCCGTGCCGGGGCCGCCGTCGACGACGAGCGCACCGCGGGAGTCGGCGCGGATGATCGCATCCTGATCCGCCTGGATCGTGCTCAGCACATCGCGCATGCGCGGAGACCGGCTCGCGCCGAGGCTTGCGATGAAAGCCGACTCCTCGTCGAGCGCGACCGGCTGCTCGAGGCCATCGGGGGTGAACACCTCGTCCCAGTAGTCGGTGATGCGTCCGTTCGTCCAGCGGTAGCGGCGCCGGCTCACGATTCCCTGCGGGTTCGCGTGGGTCGCCGCGAAGAACGGCTCCGCTGCGGGCGCGCGCCAGTCGATGAGGAGCGGCTCGCCTGTGCGGTCGCTCAGGCCGAGGCGGCCGATGTAGATCGGCTCAGGGTCTCCCTCGCGCACGATGCGTCCGAGGCACAGGTCGAGGCGGAAGCGCCGCAGGGTGCGCAGGCGCGACGTCAGGCGGTGGATCTCGAGGTCGCGGTCGAGCGCGGCTTGGCCCGATCCCGCGGGGGCGAGCCGTTCTGCGTCGAGCCGCGCGGACAAGTCGGCGATCTCGCTGTCGAGGGTCTCGGCCATGAGCGCGAAGTGGCGCTCGTCGTCCGCAACGAGATGCGGATCGGCTTTGGCGGCGAGGTTGTCGGGAAGGTCGAATACGTGTGTGGTCGGTCGAGTCACGTCCTCAGCTCCGTCGGGGAGGGTCAATTGTGCCTCTGACCGGGGGTCTTGCGGCAAGGCCCCACCCCCTCGGTATCCTGGAGATGCAAGGAGGCGCGGTCTTGCGCGCCGCTGGGGGAGACTGGGGCGATGGGATTCACCCGCGCCGAACTGGAGTCGTATCGCGGCCGCGGCATCCCCGATCTCATGCCCGAGCATCCGCGGCTCGTCTTCGTCGGCATCAACCCGGGCCTGTGGACCGCCGCGACCGGTGTGCCGTTCGCGCATCCGGGCAACCGCTTCTATCCCGCGCTCGTCGCGGCGGGCGTCATCCCCCGGGTGCCGCGCATCGACGGTGCCGGCGCGGGGCTCTCACCCGACGACCGACGCATGTTCCTCGACGCCGGCATCGGCATCTCGAACTTCGTGAACCGGGCGACGGTGCGCGCGGATGAGCTCACTCGCGACGAGCTTCGGGCGGGAGCCGAAAGGCTCGAGGCGGATGCCGCGCGCTGGCGCCCGCGCGTCGTCGCGATCGTCGGACTCACCGCCTACCGGACGGGGTTCCGCCGACCGCGTGCGGTCGCCGGCAGGCAGCCCGAGACGCTCGCGGGCGCGGAGCTGTGGGTCGTGCCGAACCCGAGCGGGCTCAACGCGCACGACACGATCGCGTCGCTGGCCGAGGCGTACGCCGCACCCGCACGGGCAGCGGGGGTGCTGAGCTCGCGCGAGTGACGCGTCACGCGGTCGCCGGCGCCTCCCTTGGCGCGTCGGACGCGGGGGAGTCCTCTGCAGCCGCACCGGCCGCCGCCTTCATGAGAAGCCGGTGGAACTCCGCCCGCTCGTCCGGATCGAGAGCCGCGAGCGCCTCCTGCTCGGCGCCCGCGACGAGGGCGCACAGCTCGCCGGCGACCTCCTCGCCGCGTTTCGTGGCGACGATGCGGCGCTGCCGGCGGTCTTCGGCGTTCGGGCGGCGCGTGAGCAGGCCCGCCTCTTCGAGGTCGTCGACGAGGTAGGTCATGACCGTGCGGTCGATGCCGAGCCGTTGCGCGAGGGCGAGCTGACTCGGCTGCGGGCCGTTGACGACGACTTCTGCGAGCGTCTCGTAGCCGCGGGTGCTCTGCGGGAAGTCGGTGAGGATCGGCGCCATGCGATCGCGATACGCGCGCAGGAGCACGCCGAGCGCCCACCCGAAGTCCTGGGTGATCGGCGGATGCCGCGGATCATCGGCTGCCATGCATCAATGGTACGCCAGATCAGTTGTCATGACAGTGATCTGTGGGGAATATCATCTTTCGCCGCGCGTTACAGGAGTCGTGCCGCCTCCGGCGGCTTCGGCTCTCCGCGCACCCGGCGCGGAGCGGGAAGGAACAATGGACATCGAACTCGGCATCGCCGTGCGGGCGACGGACGCACGGCAGGCAGCCGCCGTCACCGAGCTCGCCCGACGGGCGGAAGAGCGTGGGCTCGACCTCGTCGTCGTCGATTCCTCGACGGCGGACGGAGGGATCGACCCGTGGACCCTCGCGACATGGCTCGCCGGCGCCACGAAGAGTATCGGCATCGGCATCGACCGGCCCCTTCCGACGGCTCCCGACCCGACCGACAGCACCGCCGCATACCCCAGCGTGATCGGACGAGCGCGCGAGAGCCTCGAGAGACTGGCGCGCGGACGTGTCATCACGGATGCCGCGGCGTGGGTCGTGGCATCCGCCGACGCAGACGCTGCGACTCTCGCCGCCCTGGCGGAGCGCGACGGCCTGCCGGTCGTCGTGCCCGTGGCGTCGCTCGAGGAAGTCGACCGCGTCACGTCCTTCGTGCCGGAACGCGCCGGGATCACGGGGCGTCGGCGGTCCGCGGCTGCTCGCGCGCGGCGGGTCGCCGGGATCGACTACGACGACGTGCCCGAGTCGCTCACCGAGACCGCCGTCGAGCCGGGCGACGCCGAGTACGCATCGGTCGCGTCGACGTACCTCCGCGGCGGGCGGCCAGGGCTCGTGCTGCGCCCCCGCACCCCGGACGAGGTCGCCGACGCACTCGCGTTCGCGCGCCGGCATCCGGATCTCCCGCTCGGCATCCGCAGCGCCGGCCACGGCATCAGCGGCCGCTCGACGAACGAGGGCGGGATCGTGATCGACGTCGGGGCGATGAACTCGATCGAGGTGCTCGACGTCGAGCGACGCCTCGTGCACGTCGGTCCCGGCGCGACGTGGAAGCGCGTCGCCGCGGCGCTCGCGCCGTACGGCTGGGCGCTCGGCTCGGGCGACTACGGGGGAGTGGGCGTCGGCGGTCTCGCGACCGCGGGCGGCATCGGTCTCCTCTCGCGAAAGCACGGTCTCACGATCGATCACCTCCGTGCGGTCGAGCTCGTCCTGCCCGATGGCCGTCTCGTGCGCGCGACTCCGACCGAGAACGCCGACCTCTTCTGGGGCGTGCGCGGCGCGGGTGCCAACTTCGGCGTCGCCACGGCCTTCGAGTTCGAGGTCTCGGAGGTGGGTGACGTCGGGTGGGCGCAGCTGATGTTCATGACGGACGACCTCGAACGTTCTCTGCGTCGCTACGGTGAGCTGGCGAGCGCGGCGCCTCGCGACACGACCGTGTTCCTCGTGACGGGGCAGCCTCGGCAGGGCGTGGCGCGACTCCAGCTGTACGGCATCGTCGACAACCCGGATCCCGACACCGTCGTCGAGCGGCTCACGCCGTTCCTCGAGCTCGGGGTGCTCGCCGAGCAGCAGGTCGTCATGACGTCGTACGAGTCGGTCATGGCCATGGCGGCCGACGTCGGGGCCGAAGGGCACCACGGGCACGGCGAACCGCACTCGCGCTCGGCGTTCATCGGCGAGCTCACACCCGAGTTCGCGCACGATGCCGCCGAGATGCTCGCCACGGGCGCCGTGTACTTCTTCCAGCTGCGCGCGATGGGCGGCGCGATCGCCGACGTCGAACCGGATGCCACAGCCTTCGCCTTCCGCTCGCCCGCGTTCCACGTGACCGCGATGGGAGCGCGTGACGACCGGCTGGACCGCGCGTGGGCGCCACTGCGTCACCACACGGAGGGGCTGTATCTCAGCTTCGAGACCGAGCGCACGCCGGAGACGCTGCGCGACGCGTTCCCTCCGCGGGTGCTCGACCGCCTGCGCGAGCTCAAGCGCCGATACGATCCCCACAACCTCCTGCGCGACAACTTCAACATCGACCCCGCGGACGAGCCTTCGCTCGCAGCCGCACAGACCCCTTCGGAGGCGATCGCATGACCGACTACGGCCACGACCTGCTCTTCGGCACCTTCGTCACCCCGACGGCCGACAACGCCGAGCACGTGCTCGACATGGCGGTCGCGACCGATCGTGCCGGCCTCGACCTCGTGACGTTCCAGGACCACCCGTACCAGCCGGCGTTCTTCGACACGTCGACGCTGCTCGCCTTCGCCGCCGCCCGCACCGAGAACGTGCACCTGAGCGCCAACGTCGCCAACCTGCCGCTGCGGCCGCCGGCCGTGCTCGCGCGCGCGGCGGCGTCGCTCGACATCCTCAGCGGCGGGCGCTTCGAGCTCGGCATCGGCGCGGGAGGATTCTGGGACGCGATCGCCGCGATGGGTGGACGCAAGCTCACGCCGGGGCAGGGCGTCACCGCGCTCAAGGAGGCGATCCAGATCATCCGCGAGCTGTGGGACGTCGACAACCCCGAGATCGTGCGAGTCGAGGGCACGTACTACACCGCGAAGGGCGCCAAGCGCGGTCCGCGTCCTGCCCACGACATCGGGATCTGGGTGGGCGCATACAAGCCGCGGATGCTGGAGCTCACGGGCGCGATGGGCGACGGCTGGCTCCCGACGCTCGAGTACATCGAGGGCGGTCTTGCCGGCGTGCCCGACGCAAACGCGCGCATCGACGCCGCCGCGGTGGAAGCGGGGCGTGACCCGGCCGACGTGCGTCGGGTGTTCAACTTCATGCGCGTGGGCTTCGCGCCGAGCGAGCGCGGATTGCTCAACGGTCCGCCCGAGGCATGGGTGGACCACATCGCCGACATGGCGCTCAACTACGGCATCAGTGCTTTCGTCATCGGCGGCGACGACATCGCGATGACCGAGCGCTTCGGCGCCGAGGTCGCGCCCGCGGCGCGTGAGCTCGTCGCGCGCGAGCGCGGTCGCTGACCCGAACGCGAAGCGAGGGAGCGCAGCTTCGCTCGCTCAGCGACCGGGGGACGGGCGTCCGGGCGGGTGGTGCCGGTGGCATGCTGTAACGCATGCAGCAACGACCCCTCGGACGCACCGGACGCGACATCTCGGCCATCGGACTGGGCACCTGGCAGCTCGGCGCGGACTGGGGTGCCGTGAGCGAGGATGACGCCAGGGCGGTGCTCGCGGCATCCGTCGATCACGGCGTCACCCTGTTCGACACCGCCGACGTGTACGGCGACGGGCGCAGCGAGTCGATCATCGGCCGATTCCTCGCCGAGCGCCCCGGCCACGGCATCACGGTCGCGACGAAGATGGGCCGCCGCCTGCCGCAGCTGCACGAGAACTACTCGCCCGAGAACTTCCGCGCGTGGACCGAGCGCTCACGCAACAACCTCGGCGTCGACACGCTCGACCTCGTGCAGCTGCACTGCCCGCCGACGTCGGTGATCGAGGCCGACGCCACCTACGACGCCCTCGACGAGCTCGTCGCCGAAGGCGTGATCGCGGCGTACGGTGTGTCGGTCGAAACCTGCGCGCAGGCGCTCGCGGCGATCGCGCGCCCGAACGTCACGAACGTGCAGATCATCTTCAACCCGTTCCGGCTCAAGCCGCTCGACGAAGTGCTTCCCGCCGCCGCCGAGGCGGGCGTCGCGATCTTCGCGCGCGTGCCGCTCGCATCGGGACTCCTCTCGGGCAAGTACACGCGTTCGACGACGTTCGCCGCAGACGATCACCGCACGTACAACCGCCACGGCGAGGCGTTCGACCGGGGCGAGACGTTCTCGGGCGTGGACTACGAAGAGGGGCTGGCCGCGGCATCCGAGCTCGCCGAAGCCCTCCCCGAGGAAGTCTCGCTGCCGGCCGCGACCCTCGCGTGGATCGCGTCGCGTCCCGGCGTCACGAGCGTGATCCCCGGCGCGCGCAACGTGCGTCAGGCGGAGTCGAACGCCGAAGCGGCCGCCCTGCTGGACGGGGGGTTCGACCTCGAAGGGTTCGACCGCGTCGTGCACGAGGTCTACGACCGGCGGCTGCGCGCGTCGATCCACCCGCAGTGGTGAGGTCGCGCGCGGCTCAGGCCGCGAGGGCGCGGGGGAGCCACAGCACGGCGGCGACGACGGCGGACCCGAGCAGCGAGACGCCCATCACGACCCCGATCGGATAGCTCGGCGCGAGCTCGCGCCGCTTCGCGAAGCGCGAGGCGAGCACGGTCAGCACGATCTGGCCGAGTGCGAGCACGACGAGTCCCCAGTCGCCGAGGAGGTACGCGAGGGGGACGAAGTGCAACGCGACGACCACCGCGACCGAGAGCGGGATCGACGCTTCGCGGCCGGTGCGCGCCAGCACGACCCACGTCACGACGGCGACCACGATCGTCGCGGCGAGGACGAGTCCGAAGACCTCCACTCGGCCGTCGAGCATCGACTGCGTGGTCCAGAACCGCCACGTGTAGAAGCCGCCGACGAGCGCGCCGAGCACACTGAGCGCGAGCCCGACACCGAGCCACGGGGCGTGCGCGCCGCGGTGGCGCTTCGGATGCCCACCAGAACCACACCGCGCCCAGAAGGCTGAACCACCCCAGAATGAACACACCGTCACGCAGGTAGTGCACGGGCCCACTCTATTCAGGACGGCGGGTCGGATTCGATGGTGGTCGGAGTGTCAGAGATCGAGGCGCATGACGACACGCCGCTTCGTCGGATGCGACACCTCACGGAACCCCGCGGATGCGAACGCGCCGACGGAGCCGACGCTCATCTCGTCCCAGATGATCTCCTTGCCGCCCGTGAGGAGCGGGTAGCCCTCGATCGCCCGCGCCCCGCGCTCGCGCGCGTATTCGACCGCCGCGGCGACGAGGTCGTACGTGAGGTGTCGGTGGCGGTAGCCCTTCCGCACGACGAGGCACGGGATCGCCCACACGGTGTCGTCGTCCTTGCTCTCGAACGGACGCTCCTTCCACGGCACGGGGGAGCCGCGCACCCGGCCGTACACGCCCCGCCGGTCGACCGCGCACCAGCCCGTGGGCTCACCGTCCAGGTACGCGACCAGACCGATCGTCTCCTTCGCTCGGGGATCCCCGCAGTGCGTCTCCGCACGGAAGATCGCCGCACGCTCCGCGACCGGGAGGTGCCACCAGTCGCGGTCGCCGAGCCGCTGTCGCTCGCACTGGCACCGTCCTGCGGTTCCGGTGAGGATCGCCTGGAGGTCGTCCCACGGCGCCTGGTTCGCGGGGACGATGCGAAGCTCACCCTCGGACACGCCGTTTCGAGCGCGAGCGGCCGCGGCGGGAGCATCCGGCGCATCCGGTACTCTCGCGTCGGGATCCGGCCGCTCCGACCCGCGCATGCGGTCAGCGTAGTCCCGCGTTCCGACACCCGTCCCGCATCCGGACGTGTCTCCCGCCCCGTGCTTTCGGGCAGGAGTATGGTGAGACGGTGCCTCTCCAACTCCGTGTCACGGTGGTCATCCCGTGCCGTAACGATGCGGAGTTCCTCGAGGAGTGCCTGAAAGCGCTCGACGCGCAGACCCGGCGCGCCGATCGCGTGATCGTCGTCGACAACGGCAGCACGGACGGCTCAGCATCCGTCGCCCGCCGTCACGGCGCGGAGGTGATCCGCGAGGAACTCGTCGGCATCTGGCCCGCCGCTGCCCGCGGCTACGACGAAGCCATGGCCGACACCGACATCATCGCGCGGCTCGACGCCGACTCCCGGCCGCACCCGGACTGGATCGCGCGCATCGTCCGCGCGTTCGTCGCCGATCCGTCGCTGGGCGTGCTCAGCGGCGCATCCGAGTTCTACGGCGGCAACCGACTCGTGAATCACATCGGCGACCACTGGTACGTCGGTCTGGGCCACCGTCTGATCCCGAAGTGGCTCGGCGTGCCGCTCGTGTTCGGGTCGAACTTCGCGATGCGCACGCGTGTGTGGGAGCGCGTGCGCGACAAGGTCGACCGCACGAACCCACGAGTGCACGACGACCTCGACCTCACGATCCGTCTGCGGCGATCCGACGGCGTCCGCTACGACCCGCAGCTGCGCATGCCCGTGTCGGCGCGGCCGTTCAAGACGCCCCTCGCCATCGGCAAGCGCGTGTGGAAGGTGTTCCCGACGTTCGCCACGAGTTGGCCCGAGGGTGCGCCCTGGCACCGGCGCGACGACGGCGCGCCCGCGGCGGGCACGTGGTCTCCCGAGACCACCGAGCAGTGGGCGACGGATGCCGACAACTGGACCGACGAAGACGGCTGGGCGCCCGCGGCCGGACGCTGATGGGACGTCAGACGTGTCGGCGGCCGCGACTAGCGTGAAGTCGTGCAGTTCGAGTTCGAGGCCGAGATCTGGCGCTGGCAGGCACGCACCGACGACGGCTGGCTGTTCGTGACCGTTCCTGAAGAACTCAGCGCCGACATCCGCGAAGTACCGCGCATGCCTCGAGGCTTCGGGTCCGTTCGCGTGCGTGTGCGCATCGGCGCCACCGAGTGGATGACCTCGATCTTCCCGAGCGGCGACACCTACGCGCTCCCGCTCAAGAAGGCCGTGCGCAAGGCCGAGGGCCTCGAGCTCGGAGACGTCTGCACGGTGCGGCTCGACACGGTCGACTGACGACGAGGATCTGACGGATGCCCGGATCCAGCGACATCGCACTCGCGCTCGTCGTCGTCGCGCTGCTCTACCTCGCGGTCATCTCGGTCGTGCTCACGGTGATCGATCTGCGCACGCACCGACTGCCGAACCGCATCGTGCTGCCGAGCTACGCCGTGGCGGCCGCACTCCTCACGGCCGCGGCGCTCCTCTCGGGCGACCTTGTCGCCTTGCTCCGCGCGGTCATCGGAATGGCGGCCCTCTACGTCTTCTACTTCACGCTTCGCCTCGTGCGACCGAGCGGCATGGGCGGCGGCGACGTCAAGCTCGCGGGCCTTCTCGGGTTCTATCTCGGCTGGATCGGGTGGGGCGCGTTGGCGGTCGGTGCGTTCGCCGCCTTCCTCCTCGGCGGGCTGTTCGGCGTCGTGCTCCTGCTCGCGAGGCGGGCGGGCCGCAAGACGGCCATTCCGTTCGGGCCGTGGATGATCGCCGGCGCGTGGATCGGTGTGTTCGCCGGCGAGGCCCTCGGCCACTGGTACTCGGGGCTGCTCGTCGGCGCCTGACGACGACCCTCGGGCAGAGGCTCACTCAGACCTCGGCGCGCGAACGCGACGATGGGCTGGACTAGGGTGACCCGTGTGTCGCCGCACCCCGATCGCCTTCCCGAGCGTGCCGACGTCGGCATGGCGTGGGGGATCAAGCGATCCTTCGTCGACTACGTTCGGCGTCTCGACGACGCGCGCTGGGACTTCTCGGGCGGCGCCGCGATGACGACGGGCCGCGAGCTCTACTTCCCGCTCGCGGCGGAGCAGCCGGGTTGGCCATCGGTGGCGTTCGCGGGCGCGGTGACGATCGCCGCCCACTTCGGAGCCCTGCGGATCGCGCTCGATCGGCCGGTCGTGAACATCGAGCCCGGAGGTGTGCTCGCCGCCGAGGGAGCGGATCTGGTGGCGCTGCATCCGTCGCCCCCCGTCCTCGACGGCGACGTCGTGATGTGGCGGATCGACACGGCCCTCGCTCCGGAGGCGGTCCCGCTGTTCAACGGCGCATACGGCGACGGGGAGCCGTTCGACGTCATGACCGTCCGCGTGCCGCGCGATCTCGTTCCCGCGAATCTTGATTTCGTCAATCATTGACCACGGGAACGATACGTGGTTGGGTGGGGGCAAGCACGTAGTGGTGTGACCAATAGGCCACACATTTTGGGCTGACCGATACCCCATATGATGCGCGAGGTAGCGCATCCTCGAAGAAGAAGGCAAGGTGTCAGATGCGTAAGACGTCAGCGGCATTCCTCGCGGCGTGCGGCGCAGCAGCGCTGCTGCTGGCCGGATGCGGCCAGAGTCCGAATGCCCCCGCAGCCGGCAACGGGGCCGAAGACGAGCCCACGGAGCTCGTCTTCGCCGCCGTCCCGAGCGAAGACAGCGAGAGCCTCGAGGCTGCGTTCGCCCCGGTCGTGGCCGCGCTCGAGCACGAGCTCGACATCCCGGTGCGGTTCGAGCCGGTCAGCAGCAACGCCGGCGTCATCGAGGCGCAGGTGGCGGAGCGGGTCGACATCGCGGTGTACGGCGCGTTCAGCTACTACTTGGCCACCGGCGTCGCAGACGTCGTCCCCGTCGCCGTCGACGAGCGCGCACCGGGTGCAGACCCGTCGATCTCGGCCTACGGTCTGGTGCGCGCGGGCGACGGAATCTCCGCGATCTCGGAGGCCGCGGGCCAGAAGGTCTGCTTCACCGATCCCGCATCCTCCACGGGGTACCTCGCTCCGGCGGCAGGCCTCATCGAAGAGGGCGTCGACGCCGAGAACGACATCACACCGGTGTTCGCAGGCGGCCACGACGCATCCGTCCTCGCCCTCCTCTCGGGCGATTGCGATCTCGCCTACGCCGCACAGGCCTTCGTCGACGACATCCTGCCCGCGCAGGGCGCACTCGAGCCCGACGACGTCGAGGTCATCTGGACGTCCGACCCGATCCCCGGTCCGCCGTTCGTCCTCGGCGGCTGGCTCAGCGACGACCTCCAGGAGCGGATCACCGAGGCGCTCCTCAAGTACAACGCGGTGACCGCGGCCGAGGCCGGCTTCTGCGAGGGCGCCGAGATCGACGCGCCCGACTCGTGGGGCGAGCTCGCCGGCGAGCCCGCGTGCATGTGGGGCGGCACCGGCGCCTTCTCCTTCATCCCGACGGATGCGGCCGCCTACGAGCCGATCGCGAAGATCTGCGAGACGACCCAGGCGGACGTCTGCCGCGCCGACAGCTGATGGTCGTGACCACTCACGAGGACGGTGCCCCGCGTGTCGAGCGCGGGGCACCTGCCCCGGCCGCGGCAAGGATCCGGTTCGAGCACGTCGACAAGAGCTTCCACGACAAGCAGGTTCTGCACGACATCTCCTTCACCGCGTCGGCGGGGGAGTTCATCGCCCTGGTCGGTCCGAGCGGGGCCGGCAAGTCGACGCTGCTGCGGCTGATCAACGGCATGCACAAGCCGACGTCGGGGTCCATCACCGTGTTGGACACCTCGCCCGCTGACTGCTCCCGGCGTGAGTTGCAGCGCCTCCGCGCGAGGGTGGGCTTCATCTTCCAGCAGTTCGGCCTCGTCGGACGCGTCACCGCGCTCGAGAACGTGCTGATGGGCGCGCTCAGCCGGCTGCGCGCCCCGCGCTACGGAATCATCAGCTACCCGCGCGCGCTGCGTGAACGTGCCGTCGAGATGCTCGATCGAGTGGGGCTCGCCGATCAGCGGTTCCAGCGGTGCGACACGCTGTCGGGCGGTCAGCAGCAGCGCGTCGCCATCGCACGCACGCTGATGCAGAACGCCGCGATCGTCCTGGCGGATGAGCCCGTCGCCTCACTGGACCCGACCGCGAGCGTCGACGTGCTCGAGATGCTGCGCCGGCTCAGCCAGGAGGACGGGTTCACGGTCGTGTGCAGCCTGCACCAGGTCGACCTCGCCCTCTCGCACTCCGACCGCATCGTCGCCGTGCGAGAGGGGCGGATCATCCTCGACCAGCCGACCGCCGAGACCACCGGGAACGACATCCACTCGGTGTACCGACGCGCGAGCGAGTCAGCGGAATGACGACGTCTCTCACGGCCGAGCCCCTCGAGGCGCCGCCCGCGCCCAAGCGGCCGCGGCGCATCAGCCCCGTGCTGCTGGTGTGCGCCGTGTACATCGCGCTGACGATCTACGGATGCTGGTGGATCGGCGTCTCGCTCGAGGCGGTCATCGCGGGTGCGGCCGACATCGGGCGACTGGTCGAGCGCATGTTCCCGCCGACCTTCGGAAACCCCCTCGAGGTCGCACGGATGCTCCTCGAGACGCTGCTCATCGCGGTGGCGGGCACCGCGATCGCGGCGGTCCTGTCCGTGCCGCTGGGGGCCGCGGCATCCGATCGCTTCACGGGCCCGCGCGTCGTGCAGTGGCTCGCGCGTGCCGTCATCATGGTCACGCGAGCCATCCCGAGCCTCGTCTTCGCGCTCATCCTCGTCCGTGTGTTCGGACTCGGGCCGACGGCGGGCGGCCTGGCGATCGCGCTGCACTCGGTCGGCATGATCGGCAAGATGTTCGCCGACGCGTTCGAAGAGCAGGACCCACTCGCAGCGGACGCGGTCGAGGCGGCCGGCGCGCGCCGGGCGCAGACCTTCATCGCCACGACGCTCACGCGAGCGATGCCGCGCATGGCGGCCATCGTGCTGTACCGGCTCGACATCAACGTGCGCGCCTCGGCGGTCCTCGGCATCGTGGGCGCGGGCGGCATCGGAGTCGCCCTGCAGACCGCCATCGGAACGCTCAACTACCGATACGCCGCGGGCATCATCATCGTCATCGTGGCGCTCCTGCTCGTGCTCGAGGGAGTCTCGGTGCTCGTGCAGCGTCGCCTCGCGGAGCACGCGCACGAGGGCGACGTCGCCATGCTCTTCTCGCCGGGGCGGAACGCGTGGACACCCGGATGGACCCGCCGCCGCGTCATCCGTGCGATCACCGTCTGGGGTCTGATCGCCGTCGTCGCGTGGTCTCTGTGGGTCATCGCCCCCGATCCGGACCGGGCGCTGCGGTCGCTCGAGTCGACGTGGCGCCTTCTGATCGGGATGTTCCCACCGGCGTTCTCGCCGGCCGTGTTCGCGGGGCTGTGGGAGAGCTTCCTCATGGCGATCACCGCCACGACGTTCGGCGTCGTGATCGGCCTGATCCTCGCGATCCTCTCGACGGATCTCGTCGTGCGCGTGCCGGTCGTCTCGACGATCCTGCGGGTCGTCGTGGTGCTCGTGCGCGGAGTGCCGGACCTGGTGTGGGCGCTCCTGTTCGTCGCGGCGCTCGGCCTGGGGCCGTTCCCCGGATTCCTCGCGCTCACGATCTCGTCGACGGCTCTCGCCGCCAAGTTCTTCACCGACTCGCTGCAGAACCTCGACCCGCTGCCGATGCGCGCCCTCGAGTCCGCCGGCGCCGGTCGCCTGCAGGTGTTCGTCGCCGGCGTGTGGCCGCAGTTCATGCCCAGCTTCGTCGGGAACGGCATGTTCACGTCCGATCTCGCGCTGCGCGAGTCCGCCGTGCTCGGCGTGGTCGGAGCGGGAGGCATCGGGTTCCTCCTGCAGGAGTCGACGCGCACGCTGCACTACGAGACGACGAGCGCGATCGTCCTCGGGCTGCTGGTCATCGTGCTGGCGCTCGAGGTTGGTGCGCGGTGGATCCGCCGTGCCATTCTGTAATCCGATCCGAGACTGGTACGGGGCGGGGTGATGGTGTCTTACAGCGGGCGGCCGCTGCCGCGCTTCCAAGGCGGTGCGCGTCCGCAGCGACTGCTCTCGACCCTGCTGGGCGACTACTGGTTCGGGCGCTCCGAGCACCTTCCGTCGGCCGCCCTCGTCGACCTGCTCGGGCACTTCGGCGTGACGGCCGCGGGGGCGCGCGCAGCGATCCAGCGGCTGGCGCACCGGGGCTTCCTCGTCGCGGCCCGTGAGGGCCGGCAGACGGCGTACGCGGTGTCGCCGCGGGTGCTCTCGAAGATCGAGGAGAGCTCGCGGCTCATCTTCGAGCCGCCGTTCCGCACCGAGTGGGACGGGCGGTGGACGGTGGTGGCGTTCACCGTTCCCGAGGTGCAGCAGGCGAGCCGGCGCAGCTTCCGCGACGGCCTGCGCAAGCATGGGTTCGGAAGCCTCTACGACGCGGTGTGGGTGAGTCCGCGCGACCAGGTGCGGGTCGCGCTCGAGCTCGCGGAGGAGGCGGGCGTGACGGACGTCGTGGCGCTGACCACCTCGGAGCTCTCCGGCCTCACGCCCGAGGCCGCGATCCGGTCGCTCTTCGACCTGCCGGCGCTCCGCGGCGAGTACGAGACGTTCCTGCGCGACTGGCCGGAGGAATCGGCGCGGACCCCCGCGGATCAGGCGCTCGTCGCGAGGACGAACATCATGGCCGAGTGGCGTCAGATCGTGCGTCACGACCCCAGCATCCCGCGGCGGCTGCTGCCGGACGGGTGGCCCGCGGTCGAGGCGTACGCGCGATGCGCACTGGTGTACGACTCCCTCGGCGCGGATGCCGAGGCGACGATCCGCGACATCATCCGGCCGCACGATGCCGAGCTCGCGACGCTCATCCGGCGTCACTCGTTCGCGAACTGGCGCGAACTGCTGGATTCCGCGCACGAGGTCGCGGCGCCGGCGGCTCCGGCCACAGCGTCTGCGGGCTACGCGGTCAGCACATCCGATGAGACGTAGTGGCGGGGCTGGTCCTCGTCCGCGAGTCCGAACGGCTCGAGCAGCGCGCGGCAGTGCTCCTCCGCCAGTGGTCCGAGTCGGTCGTATGCCGCGATGAGCAGCGCACCGGCCGCCGGCCGCGCCCAGTCGTCGGGCAGCAGTTCGGACGGAAGCTGCGGATCGGCGTGGTAAAGCGCGCGCCACGTGTCCATGAGGGAGACGCGCCCCACGAATGCCTCTGCGGGGGTGAGCGCGCCGGCCTCGAACTTCTCGAGCAGGGGCGAGAACACCTCCACGAACCGCCGGTATCGGTCACCGAGCTCCTCGAGGGCGGTGGCGGGCTCCGCGCGGCGAGACGCGAGGGACTCGGGGAACTCGAGCTTCGCCCGGAACGCCGAGACGGTGCCTTCGGGTGCGCCGCGCAGCGCGTCGGCGACGGCGGGGGAGAAGGCGCCAGGCGAGATCCACACGCCGTCCTGGAGCGGCGCGAACCCGAGCGCGCGCAGCGACGAGCGCAGCGCGCTGCGCTCGGTGCGCAGGTTGGACGGCAGCGAGAACGTGACGACGGTCCACATGCCGTCCCAGTCCTGCAGCACATCGCCGCGAGCGGCGTCGAAGATCCGATGCACGCCGCTTGCGCCGAGCCGATCGACGTCGTCCGCGAGGCGATAGAGCGTGCCCCGGCCATCGCGCTTGGTGACGAGCACGCCGCGCCCCGAAAGGCGGCTGAGTGCGGACCGGGCGCTCGGCTCGCTCACGCCGAGCAGGCGCAGCATGTCGACGATGGCGGCGGTGGGGAGGAAGACCGGATGCCCCTTCCAGAAGTCGCCCAGGAGCGTGACCGTGAGGTGCTGCGGGTGCCCTCCGGCCTGCGGGCGCGGCAACGACACCGCGCTGTCAGACGTCGCCACGTAGGCTCTCCGATTCCTTTGCAGTCTTCATTGCAGAAGAACGATAAAGTGCATAGTAAGAGCACTCGGCACTCGATAGACAAGGATCCCACGTGAGCGAAGACAGCGTCGACTTCGACCCGACCGGTCTCGACGACGTCGATGCCGTGCGAGCCGAGCACGCTCGACTGCGCGAGGAGGCGCCGCTCGCGCGCAGTTCGGCGTACGGCGGGTTCTGGGCGCTCACAAGGTACGAAGACGTGAAGGCCGCGGCAAGCGATTCGCGCACGTTCATCTCCTCGGTGCAGGCCGTCGTGCCCCACGATCCGCGCGGCCTTCGACGCCCGCCGCTGAACTTCGACGCGCCCGCCCATACGCCGTACCGGCGCGCGCTCGACCGCACGCTGCAGCGCGGACGGCTCGTCCGCCTGGAGCCGATCCTGCGCGAGCGGGCGAAGGCGGCGCTCGCACCGCTTCTCGAAGCGGGCTCGGGCGACATCGCGACCGACTTCGGGGTGCACTTCCCGGCATGGGTGACCACCGAGTGGCTGAACCTCGAGCCCGAGATCGCGCCGGTCCTCGCCGAGACATCGTTCCGGTGGGTCTCGGCGTGGCGCGAGCGCGACGCCGAGACGACCAACGCCATGAGCGCGGTCATGTACGAGATCGCGGCGGATCTGCTGCGGCGCCGCAGGGAGCAGCCGCTCCCGCTCGAGCTCGATCCGGCGAGCTCGCTGTTGAGCGAGCGCGTCGACGGCGAGCCGCTCGCCGAGGAGCACGTGCTGGGCGCGCTCAGGCAGTCCCTCGTCGTCGGCATGGTGGCGCCGCCCATCGTCCTGGGCTCGATCATCAAACACCTCTCCGACGACCGAGCGCTGCAGGATCGCCTTCGCGCGGAGCCCGAACTCATCCCCGCCGCGGTGGAGGAGTTCATCCGCCTCTACTCGCCGTACCGCGGCTTCTCGCGCACCGTGTCGGAGCCCATCGAGATGTACGGTCGCCGCATCGAGCCGGGCGAGCCGGTGACGCTCGTGTACGCGGCGGCGAACCGCGACCCCGAGAAGTTCCCCGATCCCGACGAGTTCATCCTCGATCGCCCGAACATCGCCGAGCACCTCGGCTTCGGGCGTGGCCGTCATCGCTGCGCGGGCATGCCGCTGGCGCGGATGGCGCTCCAGATCGCCCTGCGGGAGCTGCTCACGTCGACGACCGAGTTCACCGCGGTCGGCCCGTTCGAGTACGCACGGATGCCGGAGCTCGGATACACGCGCGTTCCCGTGCGCGTCACCGCCGCCTGACCGACATGAGGATGGCCCGGGGCTCGCCCCGGGCCATCCTCATGTCCGCCGTTCCGGGCCCGGGGCGAGGCCCCGGGCCGGAGGCCGGCTCACCCGCAGGTGAACCCGGCGTAGGCGGTCTCGGTGGTCGAGCTCAGCCCATCGTCGCCTCGGACGGTCGTCGTCACGCCGACCGAGCCGGCGGGGATGGAACCCGACTTCGTGTTGATCTGCACCTTGTGCGTCTTGCCGGGCTTCACGTTGGTGAAGCTCTGGCTGCCGAACGGCGTGTCGACGATGATGTCGGCCCGCACGTTCGCCGTGTTCGTCACCGCGACCCGCAGCTGCACGGACTTGCCCACGCAGCCCGTCGCCGGAGCGACTGCGGCCGTCGGCAGCGCAGTCAGCTCGGTGTCGGCGACGAGCGTTCCGGCCGGAGAGCGCACCTCGAGGGTGTGGCGCCCGGGCTCCAGCGAATCCGGGATCGTCGCGTCGACCTGTGCGCTCCCGTTCACGTCGACCGTCACATCGGCGATCTTGGGTCCGTTCGGCGCGAGCCACAGCTCGTAGGCGCCACCCGTCGTGAACGACTCCAGCGTCACCGTCGCCGCGTCGCCCAGCAGCACCTCGGCGCCCTCGGTCGTCACGGTTGGACCGGCGGGCACGGGGCTCTCGGGGCTGTAGGTGCCCCAGTTGCGCACGTCCCACTCCCGAGCCGGCGTCAGGTCGGCGGGAGACATGAACCGACTGGTGCCGAGGTCGAGCGCCGTCTGCGAGGCGAGCGCGGCCGCGCGGGCGTTCAGGTCGGCGGGTTCCGCAGGGTCGAACTCGTCCGAGTCGATGCGGTCGAGCAGCAGGTCGAACGCCGCGACGCGCTCGGCGTGGGAGAACGCGCAGTGCCCGTTCGCCTTCACGGTGGTCTCGCGCAGCATGTCGGATGCGCCGGCGCGCTCGACCGTGCGACGGTACGCGTCGTCGTCGGCCGTGGTGCCCGCGGTGTCGCCGATCGTGTGGAGCGTGACCACCGGGATCGACAGGTCGCCGTCGAACGTCGCGAGACGCTCGACGTGCTCGACGACGTCCTTGTCCGCCGTGATGCGTGGCGCGGCCTGCAGCGTGTTGAGGTCGGCTTCGAGGTCGGCACCCGCCCGGGCATACGCCGCGCGCACCTCGTCGATGCGGCCCGACGCCAGAAGCTGCTCGCGGTAGTCGACGTCGTTGTTCCACGAGAACCCGCCCCCGACCGTCGCCTCGAATCCGGCGCGGACGCCGATGCCCAGCGCGAACGCCATGGACTGGCCGTACGCGTCGATGCGGTTCTCCAGGCCTTCGATCTCGTCGGCCTGTGCGTCGAGGACCGGGATCTTCGACATCGCGGCCGCTAACACGAGGCGCGCCTGACCCAGCGGCGTCTCACGCGCCGTGTCGACCAGCGCGGTGGCCGCCGCGTTCTCGGCGCTCGCATTCTGGATGCGCGTGATCGTCATGGGCGAGCTCGGGTCGACGAGCGTCTTGAGGACGAACGCGCTGTCGAGCTTGTAATTCCACATGCTGATCGCACCGGCACCGCCGCCGCACATCGGGAGGGCGCCGTCGAGCCAGTCGGGAGCCGCCTGCGCGACGATCCGCGTCGTGAGCCCGCCCTGCGACTGCCCGGATTGGAAGGTCGCCGACGGATAGGCGCCCGCGAGCGTCGACAGCACGTCGTACGACGCGGTCGCGTTGTCGCGATCCCGTGCCAGGTCCCAGTCGCCCGAGAGCTGGTAGCCGACCATGGCGACGCCCTGCTCGGCGAGCCACTGGTAGCTGGCGGATGTGAAGCCGGTCGCACCCGCGAACACTCCTGCCTTGCCGTTCCAGTTCGCCGGGATGAGCGCGCTGTAGCGGGTTCCATCGGGCAGCGTTCCCGTCGTCGACACGGTCTCGCGCGGGTAGTAGGGGCGCGCGAAGTCGTTCACGTCGAGGTCCGCGAAGTCCGCGACTCCGAGGTTCAACGCCGGAGCACCGTCCTGAATCGCCTGCGCACGCGCGTCGAGGGCGGCGGCTGAGGTGTCGGGCCAGGAGCCGCTGTCGATCCGCTCGACGAGCGCGTCGAGCGCTGCGAGCGTCTCGGCGGCGCTGTAACCGCAGTGGCCGGGGCGGTCGACGAACGCCTGACGCAGGAGGTCCGACCTGCCCGCCGCGGCGACCGCGTCGGCGTACGCCTCCGCCTGCGTGACGACGGGTGCCGTGTCGCCGCTCTCGAGGAGCGTCAGCACGGGCTGGGAGATGTTCCCCGTGGGCGTGGCGTTGCGCAGCATGTACTGCACGGCGCTCGCGTCGGCGGTGATGCGCGGCGCGGCGGCGAGCGCCGCCAGGTCCGCGTCGAGGTCGAGGCCCGCCATCTCGTACAGCGCCTCCACCTGGTGGCGCATGCCGGACTTCGTCAGCTGCTCGCTGTAGTCGACCCCGGTGTTCCACGAGAAGTTCCCACCCGCGCGGGCCTCGAGCGGGGTGCGCGGCGAGAAGATGCTGAACATCACCTGCGACGCCTGCTGCGCCTGCTGCGCGACGTAGTCGTCGTCGGCGGGGCGCGGCTGACCGCTCTGCGACCAGCCCGGGATGTTCGCGACAGCCGCTGCGAACGCCACCCGTGCGCGTCCCTCGGGGGTGGCCTGTGCCGCGTCGAGCACGCTGCGCGCGGCCGCGGTGCTGGCGGACTCGTTCGTCAGGTTGACGAGCTCGATGGTGTCGTTCTCGGGTGCGAGGAGCGTCTTGAACACGAAGGCGCCGTCGAGGCCGCTGTTGAGCATGCCCACGCCGCCGGCGACCGAAGCGCACATCGGGAGCGCTCCGTCGATGATCTCGGGGTGGCGCTCCGCGAGGGCGGCGGAGATGAGCCCGCCCATCGAGCTGCCCCACGCGATCGTGGCCACGGGCTCCTGCCCGAGGATCTCGACCGCCTTCTCATAGACCTCGGGCTGCTCTTCGAGGAAGTCCTCGACGGCCCAGCCGTTCGTGGTCGGCTTCATCGAAGCCATCGCGTAGCCCTGCTCGAGGAGCCACGTCCTTGCGGCTCCGCCCGGCCCGCTGGTCGCCTCGCCGCCGGGCGGGCCGCCGATGTAGCCGAGGCTGTTCAGAAGCAGCTTGCCGTTCCAGTCGGCGGGCACATCGACGACGTAGCGCGAACCCGTCGAGAGGTCGCCGCGGTAGACCCCCTCGGGGGCCGGCGCAGCGGCGGCCGGGATTGCTGAGACCTGCAGGAGGCCCGCAACAAGCCCGGCCGTCGTCAGCGCGGCCAGACTCTTGTGTTTCACGTTGATCCCTTCTTCGCGATGAACGCGTTTCCCTGCGCACTATTGCAGAAAAAGGATCACGTGACAATGGTTGTGCTTTTCAATGACCTGCGCCATGGTGCCCCATCGGCCGCGCAGACGGCGCGCGAGCATCGACCGCGCAGAGGGGGCGCGAGCATCGACCGTGCAGAGGGGAGAGGGCCGGCCACCGGCATCCGCGACGGGGGGATGTCGCTCGCGACGGGGGGTTGTCGCTTGCTCGGCGGCCGGCCCCGGTCTGTTGGACGACCGGGGCTGTGCGTCACACGGTGACGCGCAGCACCTCCTCGATCGTCGAGAGGCTCGGGGTCGGCTTCGAGCAGCCGGCTTCACGCAGCGACGCCTTGCTCGCTTCGAGGGCGACGACGTTCGGCTCGAGCGGCGCGCCCGCGCACGTGCGTGCAGATACCTTCACGGCAATCCCCAAATCCCCAGAATCAGGGGATCCCCATCCCCCTCACATGCGATCATACGGGACTGCGCGGACAGCGGCATCCGCGACTCGCCTGTCACGTCAAGCCCCCGCGCATCAACCGTCGCGCTCGATAGCCTCTCAACATGGCCGAGGCAGAGACGACCAGCTCGCGCAGCTTCCTCCAGCGCGTCATCGCGTGGGCCCTGTCGCTCAAGATCGTCCGCGCGGTGCTCCACTACGTCGAGCACCGCGGACCGGCGTGGGCGGACTCCGTCACATACCGCACACTTTTCAGCGTCTTCGCCGGTGTGCTGCTGGGTTTCTCGATCGCCGGCCTGTGGCTCGTGGGCAACCCTGCCGCGTGGCAGGCGCTCATCGACGGGGTCGATGCCGCGGTGCCCGGTCTCGTCGGCGAGGGCGGACTCATCGATCCCGACGACATCCAGGTGCCGGCCGGCCTCACGGTGGCGGGCATCATCTCGCTCGTCGGCCTCGTGGGCGCGGCGATCGGCGCGATCGGCTCGCTCCGGGCGGCGCTCCTCGTGCTCGCCGACAAGGTGGTCGACGATCTCGCGTGGTATTGGGTGATCCTGCGCAACCTCGCCGTGGCGATCGGCTTCGGCGTCGCACTGGGCGTGTCGGCCGCGATCACGTTCTTCGGGACCGCGGGGATCGCGATCGTCGCAGGGTGGTTCGGGCTGCCGCCGGGGCATCCGGTCGTCGAGATCGCCGGACGCGGCGTCGCGGTCCTCGTCGTGTTCGCGCTCGACGCCGTCGTGATCGCGGTGCTGTTCCGCGTGCTGACCGGCGAACGCGTGCCCGCCCGCGTGCTGTGGAGCGGCGCCCTCCTGGGCGCGCTCGGGCTCACGGTCCTGCAGCAGCTGTCGGGACTGTTCATCAGCGGGGCCGGCTCGAACCCGCTGCTCGCTTCGTTCGCGTCGCTCATCGCGCTGCTGCTGTGGTTCAACCTGTCCGCGCAGGTGATCCTCATCGCGAGCGCATACATCATCGTGGGCGCCGCTGAGCGCACCGACCGTGTGCGCGTCAAGTACGGCGCCGAGACGTTCGCGCAACGGCGCCTGCGCCGTGCGGAGGACGCCGTCACCGTCGCGACGGAGGAGCTTCACCTCGCCCGCGCAATGGAGGAGAAGGAACGGAGGGGACGATGACCGAGTGGGTGCCGGTGTACAGCTCGGCGCAGGTGCGCGCCGCCGAGGAGCCTGAACTCGAAAAGGGCGTGCCGCTCATGCTGTGGGCCGCGCGCGCCCTCGCGCAGGTCATCGCAGACGAGCTCGTCGACCCCGGCGTCACGGCGCGCACGGGCGGTCGTGATCTGCCCGGCGAGGCGGGAGCGCCGATCGTCGGGCGACTGCTCGTGCTCGCGGGGAAGGGCAACAACGGCGGAGACGCGCTCTTCGCCGCGGCCGCGCTGCTGCAGTGGCTGCCGCAGCGCGCCGCTGCCGAGAACCCGCCTGGCGACGACCTCGCGATCGACGTGTTCTGCACCTCCGACTCCGCGCACGAGCAGGGCCTCGAGACGGCGCTCGCGGCGGGCGCGCGGCGCGTCGACCTGGAGCAGGTGAAGGCGAATGCCGCGGCTTACGACCTCGTGATCGACGGCATCCTCGGCATCGGCACGACCGGCGCCCCCGCGCTGCGCGGCGCTGCGCGCGAGGTCGTCAGCGCGCTCCTGCCCGCGGTGCGGGCAGGACATCCGCGCACGATCGCGGTGGACCTGCCGAGCGGGCTGCATCCCGACGACGGGACGACCGCGGATGACGTCGTGCTTCCGGCATCCGTCACCGTCACCTTCGGCGCGGTCAAGCCGGGCCTGATTACCGCGCGTGGACCCGAGTTGAGCGGAGCGATCGTGTTCGTCGACTTCGATCTGCCGTTCGCCGAAGCACCGCTCACGAGCGGTCCCGTGGCGTACGCCGTGGCGGGGCGCCCGCGGGATGCGGGTGCGTGAAACCGGCGGGCTGAATCCGGGTTCTCCGTGCGCCTGCCATCCCGCGCGCGCCGTTCAGCCCGGCGTTTTCACCGCGCGTAGAGCTCCACGAAGTTCTGCAGCATCCGGCCGGGGTGCATGACGGGCACGCGCCGCACCGCCGCGAGCACGAGGTCGAGCTCGTCGGGGGCGAAGTACCCGTAGTCCGCGTAGGCGTGGATGCGCGTCTCGATGCCCGGGAGGTCGAGCTCCGGGTGGAACTGCGTCGCGTACACGTTCCTGCCGACGCGGAACATCTGCACCGGCGCCCCCTCCGAGCGGGCCAGCAGTGTCGCGTGCGGGGGAAGGGCGCTGATCGCCTCTTTGTGCCCGACGAACGCCTCGAACCGCTCGGGCACGCCCGCGAGCAGCGGGTCGGTCGCTCCCTCCGACGTCATCTGGACCGTCACGACGCTGATCGGCTCCGAATACGTGCGGTCGATCGCGGCGCCCTGGTGCGCACCGAGCGTGCCGATGCCGTAGCACGCGCCGAGGAACGGGAAGTCGCGCGCGACCACGTCGTCGAGCAGCCGCGCGAATTCCGCTTCGACGCGCCGCTGCACGTCGGACTTGCGCTCGGGAGGGTCGGACGCGTTGAACGGACCGCCCCCGACGAAGATGCCCGACAGGTCGTCGAGGTCTAGTTCAGGCATGGGTCCGGCCTCGAGCCGCACGCGCACGAGGTCGCGCTCATCGAGCCCGGTGGCGCGCAGGAACAGCGCGTACTCCTCGTCGGCGGGCGCATCCTCGGCGCGCGTCGCCAGCAGGACGAACGGCTTCACACCGTCACGTTATCCTCCGCTCGCAGCGCGAGCGAAGCGAGACGAAGCGAGGCGATCATGTTGCGTACGTCACGAGGCCCAGCTCGACGGGCGACACGAGCTGCGGATGCTTCGGCACCACCCGCACGGTGTAGCCGAAGGTGCCCGTGACGTCGAGCGGGAGCGTGCAGCCGAACGTCGTCACGCCGTCGGTCGATTCGCCGGTGGGAGAGAGCGGGTGCAGCGAGTGGTCGTCGGCGATGTCGTCGTCCTCGTCGGTGCGGCCGTACGCGAGCTCGACCTCGACGTCGTCGGGAGTGAGGCGCCCGAGCCGGATGCCGGCGCGCACCTCGAACGTGTCGCCCGCCTGTGCCTGCTGCGGGATGCCGGAACCGTCCACGCTGTCGACACGCACCTCGGACCACGCGTCGCGCACGCGCGCAACGTAGGCCGCGAGCTCGCGTGCGCCCGCGTGCGCGTCCGCGCGCAGGGCCGTGTCGTGCTCGGCCGCGGGCACGTACAGCCGCTGGACGTACTCGCGCACCATGCGGTCGCTCGTCGCCTTCTTGCCGAGGTCTGTCATCGTGTGGCGCACCATGCGCAGCCACTCGCGCGGCACGCCGCCTTCGCGCTCGTAGAACTTCGGCACGAGCTGGTGCTCGATCAGGTCGTAGAGGGCGGATGCCTCGGCGTCGTCGCGCTCCTCGTCGCTCGACGCGGTGTCGGCGGTCGGGATCGCCCAGCCGTTCTCGCCGTCGAACCACTCGTCCCACCAGCCGTCGCGGATCGACAGGTTGAGCGCGCCGTTGAGCGCCGCCTTCATGCCGCTCGTGCCGCACGCCTCGAGGGGGCGGAGCGGGTTGTTGAGCCACACGTCGCAGCCGGGGTAGAGGGTCTTCGCGAGCGTGATGTCGTAGTCCGGCAGGAACACGATGCGGCCGCGCACCTTGGGGTCGCGGCTGAATCGCACGAGCTGCTGGATGAGGATCTTGCCCGAGTCGTCGGCCGGGTGCGACTTGCCGCCGATGACGATCTGCACGGGGCGCTCGGGGTCGGTGAGGATGCGCGTCAACCGCTCGGGGTCGCGCAGCATGAGCGTGAGTCGCTTGTACGTCGGAACGCGCCGCGCGAATCCGATCGTGAGTACCTCGGGGTCGAGGGCGTCCTCGACCCACGCGGGCACGACGTTGCCGCTGCCTTCGACGGCCGCGACGAGTCGGCGCCGAGCCTCGGCGATGAGCTCGGTCTTCATCTCGTGCCGGATGCCCCACAGCTCCTCGTCCGACACCGCCTCCGGATCGCGCCAGTCGTGGTTCGGCACGTGCGCGTCGCCGAACACGCGCTCGCTGAGCCCCTTGAGCGCCGGGTGGAGCCACGTCGGCGCGTGCACGCCGTTCGTGATCGAGGTGATCGGCACCTCGTTCTCGTCGACCCCGGGCCACAGCGAGCCGAACATGCGACGGCTCACCTGTCCGTGGAGGAGGGACACGCCGTTCGCATGCTGGCCCAGGTGCAGTCCGAGCACGGCCATGTTGAACACGCCGGGGTCGCCGCCCGCGTATTCCTCGAGACCGAGCGCGAGAGCGCGTGCCGGGTCGAGCCCCGCGAACAGGCCACTGCGCAGGTACGCCTCGATGAGGTCGCGCGGGAACCGGTCGATGCCCGCGGGGACCGGCGTGTGCGTCGTGAACACGGTGGAGGCGCGCACCTGCACGAGCGCTTCGTCGAAGGTGAGCCCGTCGTGCGTGATGAGCTCCGACATCCGCTCGAGCCCCTGAAAGCCCGCGTGTCCTTCGTTCGTGTGGTAGACGTCCGGCGTCGGATGCCCCGTCAGCCTGCACCACGCCCGCAGGGCGCGCACGCCGCCGACGCCGAGGAGGAGCTCCTGCAGCAGCCGGTGCTCGCCGCCGCCTCCGTACAGGCGATCCGTGACCTTGCGCAGGTCCTCGCTGTTGGAGGGCGTCTCGGAATCGAGCAGCAGAAGGGGCACGCGACCGATGTCCGCGATCCAGACGCGCGCCGCGAGGCGGCGGTCGCCGGGAAGGTCGAGGACGATCTCGACGGGCGCGCCCGATTCGTCGCGGAGCAGCGCGAGACCCAGGCCGTAGGGGTCGAGCAGCGGGTAGCTCTCGCGCTGCCATCCGTCGTCGCCGATCGACTGCCGGAAGTATCCGGCGCGGTAGAAGAGTCCGACGCCCGTGAGGGGGACGCCGAGGTCGGAGGCGCTCTTGAGGTGGTCGCCCGCGAGGATGCCCAGGCCGCCCGAGTACTGCGGCAGCGATCCGTCGACGCCGAACTCGGGGGAGAAGTACGCGATGTGCTGAGGCTTCGGGCCTTCGAGATGCTGATACCAGCGCTCGCCTTCGAGATAGGCGGTCAGGCGCTCGTCCTCGGCTCGGAGGCGTGCGAGGAAGTCCTCGTCGTGGGCGAGCTCGTCGAGCCGCCGCTGCCCGAGCGCGCCGAGCATGCGGGCGGGGTTCTCGCCGATTTCGCGCCACAGGTCGGGGTCCATCGAGGCGAAGAGGGCGTGCGTCGCGCGGCTCCACGACCACCGCCAGTTCGAGGCGAGCCGGTCGAGCGGAGCCAGTGCGTCGGCGAGGGCGGGACGAACGGTGAACGTGCGGATGGCCTTCACCCGACGAGTCTATAGACGGTGCCGCAGGCCTCTTGACCGGCCCCGGGCGCGCTCACGCCGCTCGAGCGGCGGGCGACACCCGCGCGGAAGCACCGGCACGCCGAAGAACGGCGTGATGACCGATGGGGGAGGTGCGGACTAGGCTCGGCACATGGCCATCGCACGACTCCACGGGGGCCCGCTCGACGGGCAGCTGCTTCCGCTCGAACGCCCCGACCTCGACTCGCTCATCGTCCCCTATGGCGAGGGCCAGGTCGTCTATCGACGACAGGGCGATCTCGCCAAGACGGGAACGTCCGACGGGCCGACCGAAGCCGAGTTCTGGTTCATCGAGGCCACCGACGAGATCGGACCCTCCAACGACGACTGACGACTCCCCGCACAACCGGTTGCACGCTGCGGACGCGCCGGAGCGCTCGGTCGAACTCGAGCTGAAGTTCGACGTCGGCGCCGGAACCCCGTTGCCCGATCTGGCGTCGTTGCCGGGGATCGCGGCCGTGTCGGCGCCCGAGCCGCGAGAGCTCGACTCCCGCTACTTCGACTCCGAGGAGTACGCGCTCGGCCGCGCCGGCTACGCCGTCCGCCGTCGCACGGGCGGACCCGACGAGGGCTGGCATATCAAGGGGCCGCGAGACGCCGAGGGCGCACGCGTCGAACTGCACTGGCCGCTGGGTGCGGAAGACGGGATTCCGGATGCCGTGACCGCGGCCGTCGCGCACGTCTCCGTCGCGCGGCTCACGTTCATCGCCCGCATCGTCAACAGCCGCATCGCGTATCACCTGTTCGACGAGCGTGGGGGAGTCGTGGCCGAGTTCGTCGACGATCGCGTCACCGCGACCGACGTCCGCCGCGACCGGAGCGAGTCGTGGCGGGAGTGGGAGTTCGAGCTCGGACCGGCCGCGCCGGCGGACGCCGAGGCGCGGAGAAGCCTCTTGGGCGCTGCGACCGAGGCCGTCGCGGCCGTGGGAGGCCGGGTCGCGGCATCCGATTCGAAGCTCGGGCGCGCCCTCGGGCTCTGACACCTCACGTCGAGGGGGCGGCGCCTGACGGCACCGCCCCCTCGACGTGATCTCGGATCAGAGATTGATCATGTGGCCCACGAGGCCGTGGAAGCCCTCCTGCAGCGCCTCCGACAGCGTCGGGTGCGTATGCACGTTGCGCGCCGCCTCGAGCGCCGTGAGGTCCCACTTCTGGGCGAGCGTGAGCTCGGGGAGCAGCTCCGACACGTCGGGGCCGATGAGGTGGCCGCCGAGCAGCTCGAGGTGCTCGCCGTCGGCGATGAGCTTGACGAAGCCGACGGGCTCGCCGAGGCCGTTCGCCTTTCCGTTCGCCGAGAACGGGAACTTCGCAACCTTGACGTCGTAGCCGGCGTCGCGCGCCTGCTGCTCGGTGAGGCCGAACGACGCGACCTGCGGAGAGCAGAACGTCGCGCGCGGCATCATGCGGTAGTCGCCCAACGGCATCGTCTCGGCCTTGCCGATCGTCTCGGCGGCGACGACTCCCTGCGCCTCAGCCACGTGTGCGAGCTGGAGCTTCGCGGTGACGTCGCCGATCGCGTAGATGTGCGGCACGTTCGTGCGCATGTGATCGTCGATCTCGATCGCGCCGCGGTCGCTGAGCTTGACGCCGGTCGTCTCGAGGCCGAAGCCCTCGACGTTCGGCGCGAAGCCGATCGACATCATGACCTTGTCGGCGTCGATCGAGCCGGCGTTGCCGTCCTTGTCGGTGTAGGTCACCGTGACGCGGTCGCCGTGGTCGGTGACGGTTTCGACCTTCGTCGAGGTGAGGATGTCGACGCCGTACTTCTTGTACTGGCGCGTGATCTCCTTGGAGACCTCCTCGTCCTCGTTCGGCAGCGCGCGGTCGAGGAACTCGACGATCGTCACCTTCACGCCGTAGTTGACCATGACGAACGCGAACTCCATGCCGATCGCGCCGGCGCCGACGATGACGATCGACTTCGGCAGGTCGCGCGCGAGGATCTGCTCCTCGTACGTGACGATGTTGCCGCCGAGCTGCACGCCGGGGAGCAGCCGCACCCTGGAGCCCGTCGCGATGATCGCGTTGTCGAAGGTGACCGTCTCGGTCGAGCCGTCGGCCTTGGTCACGACGATGGTGTTCGCGTCGGTGAACGATCCGCGCCCCTCGTACTCGGTGACCTTGTTCTTCTTCATGAGGAAGTGGATGCCCTTGACGTGCGCCTCGGCCACCTTGCGGCTGCGGTCCCACGCGACGCCGAAGTCGAACTGCACGTCACCCGAGATGCCGAAGAGGTCCGCCTTGTGCAGCACCTGGTGCGCGAGGTCGGCGTTCTTCAGCAGCGCCTTCGAGGGGATGCATCCGACGTTCAGACACACGCCGCCCCAGTACTTCTCTTCGATGATCGCGACCGTGAGGCCGAGTTGGGCGGCGCGGACGGCGGCCACATACCCGCCGGGCCCCGCGCCGAGGATGGCGACGTCGTAGTGAGGCATGACTTCCAGCCTAGTGGTCGGCGGGGTGGTCGGATCGGGGGTCGGCGTCGGCCGACGACGGCGAACCGGATGCCGCGGCCGAGGCATCCGCCGCCGCCTTCTCGCGCCGTGCGCGGCGGCGCCGCGGGCTCGATGCGATGAGGTAGACGACTCCGGCGATCACGAGGAGTCCCAGCACGAGGGGGATGAGCCACGCCAGGAAGGTCACGCTCTCGTCGGCATCGGTGTCCGGATCGTCGGGCACCGGTGTCTCGGTCGGCTCGGCGGTCGCGGGGGGCGTGGTCGGCTCGGTCGTCGCGGTTTCGGTCGGCGAGGGCGCCGGGGGAGCGGTCACCGTGAACGTGTACTCGCCCGAGATCGGGTGGCCGTCGCTCGAGACGACGCGCCACAGCACGCGGATCTCTCCGGATGCGTCGGATGCCGCGTCGAGCGCCTGTGTGACCGTGTTCTCCTCGACGACGGGGTCGCCGTCGGCGAGCGAGGTGCCCGCGCCGTCGACGACGTCGACCGCGGTGGCGCCGGCCTCGGGGGAGAGCACGCCGCTGAACACCAGCCGCACCTCGGCAGGGATGCTCTCGACGCTCTCGCCGGCTGCCGGCGACGCGGAGATGAGCTCGTCGTGGGCCGCCGCGGGCGGTGCGACGAGCGTGAGCGAGCTCAGTGCGAACACGCTCGCGATGACGGTCGCCGCCCATCGTGCGGCCGGAGAGGAACGCCGTTTGTGAACTTCTCGTGACAACACGACTCCGAGCCTAG
>Ga0180218_1000335_pt1 | contig 53339 bp, 40 predicted proteins | sample eDN3rd37CKraftBY_FD_151334 | JGI IMG/M metagenome (GOLD analysis project Ga0180218, IMG submission 151334) | Enriched backyard soil microbial communities from Emeryville, California, USA - eDNA 3rd pass 37_C Kraft BY (version 2) (version 2) | ecosystem: Environmental > Terrestrial > Soil >... | reverse complement strand
ATCCGTGTTGGTCAAGTGACGGACTGTTCCCATTTTCGGCCATCCCGCAGCAGTGCGTTTGCGAGGATGATCATCTTTCGCATGATGGCCGTGATGGCGACTTTGGACGCTTTTCCGGCTGTCTTGAGCTGATCGTATTTTGCCTTGAGGTCCCGGTTGAACCGGATTGCGACGAGGGCCGGCATATAGAGTGCCCGCCGGACATTGGCCCGGCCGCCGCGAATGAAAGCGCGGCCGGTCCACGTGCCCGACTGCCTTGCAATGGGCGCGAGCCCTGCAAGTGATGCTGCCTGACCGTTGTTGAGCAAACCCAGTTCGGGCATGTCGATCAGGAGTGCGAAGGCGGTGATCGTCGAGACGCCCGGGATCGAGACGAGAATGGCGAAGCGATGCGCCAATTCAGGATCGGCCTCGATGTGCGTCATGATCTCTGCATCGATAGCGGCAATCTGGCGCGCGATCTGCCTGAGCTGCTCGCCATTCTGTCGCTTGAGGATGGCCAGGGTCAGGGTCATCGCCCTGTTCTTGGCCGCCGTGCGGTCCTTGACCAGCGCCTCGCGGGCCATATGCAGGTCTTTGAGATCGCTGAGGATCGGGCTGCATGCCGGTCTGGCCTCGAGCTCAAGCAGTGCGCCCATGCGCGCCAGCATCGCCGCGTCCAGCCGATCGGTCTTGGCCAGCTTGCCGGTGGCTTCGGCAAACCGTCTTGCCTGACGCGGGTTGACCTTGACCAGTGCAAAGCCTGCGTCTGCCAGCCTGCGCTCGAAGGTCCGGTGATAGGGTCCTGTCGGCTCGTAGATAACGCGGGGATGCGATGCCCCGAGCCATGACAGGAGGGCTGTGTGACCGGCTCGGTCATTGGTGAAGCGGCGGCTAGCACCATCGCTCATGCGATAGGCATCGAGATGGTCTTTCGAGATGTCGACGCCGATGGTATCGTGGGTCATCTTTCGCTTGTCCTCTGCTTGTCATCGGAGCCAAACTCCGGGTATCCGTTCAGGACCAGGGAGAAAGACGAGGGCGATCACACTCTAACTCGAACCTGGATAGTCCGCAGTTCATCGATCCGACGACCCTCGCCGCTGAGGGAGGGCCACAACCCTCTCGCAGCGGTTCATATTCGCCCGTTCAGCGAAGGAAGTCATAAGACAAGCAGTCCAGAGTTTCTGTGAAAGTCTGAACTGCTAAGCTCCGAGCGGCGAAACGCCGAAGAGCAGCTCATGCAGCCAGAAGACGAAGATCAGATAGATCACAACACCAGCGACGATTGAGGAAATATCCTTCCTTAGCACGGGCTCCCGGCCAAGGCGCACTGGGCCGCGATTGACGTTGGAGATCAGGTCAATGGCCGCCCAGACGAGGATGCCGCCGAAGAGCAGCACGTCCGCCAGCGTTCCGTTGGCCAGCAAATGGGCAACACCCCAGAGCAGCGTCCCTATCAGCATCGGATGCTGGAGCTTCGCCTTGATGAAGCCCGGGTTGTGCGAGGCGGCAAACAGCGGGAACACCGGCAGCATCAGAAGCAGAGTCAGGTGTCGCATGCCGACCGGCGGATCATATACGATGACGGGGTCCTGCCGCGCCAATCCATAGCCCCAGATGATCAGCACGAGCCCGACGAGCGAGACCACCGTGTAAGTGAGCTTCCAGAATTTCTCCCCGCGCTGGTCAATGAGCTGCTGCCGGAAGCCCGGCGCAACTATGCGGGTCGAGTGAATGCCGAGGAAAAGAACCAGACCCAGAATCAGTACTGACATGTTTGCCTCTCCGCTTGTTCAGCGTTGAATAACGGACAGCAAACCCGCAGACCATGCAAGTGCTTGTTCGGAAAATCCTGACGGCTGCTGACTCAGCTCACTCACGCTCTATCCGATCCCCCAAAACAAAAATGCCGCCCGTGGGGCGGCATTTGAGACATCCGGTCGAGGACCGTGTTAGTTCATCTTGGCTTTCAGCTGAGCGAGAGACTGATCGAACAGTACTCCGCTTGCGCTTCCGTCGACCGTATCACTCAGGATCTTGCCTGCGGCAGCTACAGCAACGTCAACAGCGCGGGCACGAACCTCGTTGACGGCGTCGCGCTCGGCCTGGGCGATCTTCTGCTCAGCCAGCTTGGTGCGACGTGCCACGTATTCTTCGGTCTTCTCTTTCGCGTCGGCAACAATGCTTTCAGCTTCACGTTGGGCTGCAGATACGAGTTCTGCCGCTTCCTTTTCAGCCTCATGACGCTTGCGCTGATATTCGGCCAGCAACTGCTGAGCCTCTTCACGCAAGACGCGCGCATCTTCCAGTTCGCGACGGATGCGATCGGCACGCTCATCGAGCGCCTTGGCAACCATCCCCGGAACCTTCACGTACACGAGCAGCGCGAGGAACAGGATGAGGGAGATAAACGCCCAGAATGTTGCATCCATAGCGATTCTCCTACTGGCTCACTGCTTTCACAGCAGCCGTAACGGTTGCCTTGCTCACGTCGTTACCGGTGAGCTGTTGAACGATCTCAGCCGCGGTCTCTTCAGCAATGTTGTCAACATCGGCCAAAGCGATACGCTTGATCTCCTCGATGCGGGTCTCGGCTTCGCCGAGCTTTGCATCGAGCGTCTCAGTGATCGCGCGACGGTCTGCCTCAGCCTGGGCCTTGGCGTTGTCCCGCGCTTCCTGCGCAATCGCAGCCGACTTGCGCCGTGCTTCTGCGAGCTCCTGCTCGTATGCGGCAACGGCAGCATCCGCCTCTTCCTTGAGACGGGAAGCCTGATCAAGATCGCTGGCGATACGATCGTGACGGACTTCCAGCGTGCCCCCGATACGTGGCAGGACCACGCGCTTCAGGAACAGGTAAAAAAGTCCGAACGTGATCGCGAGCCAGAGGACCTGCGACGCGTATGTCGAGCTGTCGAATGGAGGGAAGATACCGCCGTGGGCACCTTCTTCCACTATGCCAGTCTCGGAATGGGTTTCGCCAATTGCGGGTTGAGCCGCGTCCTGTGCGAATGCCGGTGCCACGAACATGGCTTTCCCCTTGCTCTATCCACGGCCGGACGCCTGAGGCGTCCGGCAAGCCAAAAAATCGTACGGCTTAGACGAACAGGAGGAGAAGGGCGACCAGCAGCGAGAAGATGCCCAGAGCTTCGGTAACGGCGAAGCCCAGGATCAGACGGCCGAACTGACCGTCAGCTGCCGACGGATTGCGCAGGGCGCCCGCCAGGTAGTTGGCAAAAATATTGCCGAGACCGATAGCTGCACCACCCATGCCGAGGCATGCAATACCTGCGCCGATCGCCTTTGCTGCTTCTGCTTCCATCTTGCAACTCCTTGTGAAGCGTTTGAACTCTTTGAAAGTTGGCGGAAAAGCCCGCCGTTAGTCGATTCTAGTGGCCCGGATGCACCGCATCATTGAGGTACATGCAGGTCAAAACGGCGAAGACGTAAGCCTGCAGGAAGGCAACCAGAAACTCGAGACCCGTGATCGCGACAGTCATGATCAGCGGAAGAATTGAACCAGCAACACCGACAGCACCGAGTGCGCTGAGCGAGGTTACGAAGCCGGCGAACACCTTGAGGGTGATGTGACCAGCCAGCATGTTAGCGAAGAGACGAACCGAGAGGCTGATCGGACGCGAGAGGAAGGAAACAATCTCGATCGCGACAACCAGCGGCACCACGACGGCGGGAACGCCGCTCGGCACGAACAGCTTGAGGAAGCCCAGACCGTGCTTCATGAAGCCGTATACGATGACTGTTCCGATCACCAGCATTGCCAGCGCGAAGGTGACGATAATCTGGCTGGTAACGGTGAAGAAGTAGGGCACGAGGCCAAGCAGGTTCGCGACGAACACGAACATGAAGAGCGAGAACACCAGCGGGAAGAACTTCATCCCGTGATTGCCGGCGCTGTCACGCAACATCGACGCGATGAATTCGTAAGCCATCTCGGCAACCGACTGGGCACGGGACGGAACCAGGCCGCGGTTAGAGGTGCTCAGGAACAGGAAAGCGCTAGCGGCAGCAACGGTCGCGACCATGAAGGCCGACGCGTTGGTGAACGACAGGTCCACACCACCAACTTCAATCGGAATCCACTTGGCAATCTGAAATTGATGGATGGGATCCGTGGCCACTGAAGCACCCTCACTTTGTGCGGCGTCTGCCGCTCTTATTTCCTTTGCGGATCATTGGCGCCACCGTCCTTGGGGGCCTGTGATCCAAACTCAGCAACCCGTCCCGCAGCACGCAGGACGTTTAGAACACCTGCTGCAAATCCGAGCAGCAAGAAGATAATTAGTCCCCACGGAGCGGTATCGAACAGGCGGTCGAAGAACCAACCAAGTCCAATCCCTACAACAACGCCGCCGATGAATTCGCCCGAAAGCTTGAAAGCGTTCCCGAATCCACTGCCGCCGTTAGTCTGCTTTGCGTTGCCTTCACCAGAGTCTGATGAAGCACCTCGCGCCGCCAGGGCATCTTCAAGTTTGCGTCGCCGCTGCTCGAGTTCGTCAGGCTCATTTCGTTCTGCCATGAGAACCTCCAGCCGCTCGCAACCTCGAAAATTAACCGTCTCGAAGTCGCGGGCAACATAGTGAGAGGGCTGTCAGCAGTCAAGCCAACTATATGCGCTGTCCATAAGGGCATGAACGCTTGAAAAACAACGACTTAGCCCAGTGCGACAATGCGCCTACGTTCTTGCAACGCAGAAAGTGGAGAGAATCTCCCGCTTAAGCCGACTTCAGTTCCAACCGCCGCCATAGGTTCGGTAGAAAATGTGCTGGCCGATCTTGGTCAGCTTCTTCATCGTTCCAGCCCATCGCGGACGCACATAGGTGGCATGATAATGGGTGGAACTGCCGACGCTTTCGAGCCAGATCTTGCCCGCCGAGACGGCCATGGCAACGTCCTGCGCCACGCGGTAGTGGGAAGGGCTGGTGATCCGGTCCTTGATGCCATCGCAGGCAAAGGAGAACTGGCAGCGGTTGAACCAGCTGTCGTTCTGATAGACGACGCCGCAGATGGAGTTCGGATAGGCAGGATTGCGGACGCGGTTGAGCACCACCTGCGCCACAGCCGCCTGGCCCTCGACCGGCTCGCCCCGCGCCTCGAAGTAGACGGCTTCGGCAAGGCACTTCTGCTCCTTGGCCGAGAAGGCATGGGCCGGCAGTGGCGCCTTTGCCCACATATGGTCTGCCGGGTTGATCGGCGGGATGAAGCGACCGTCATCCTCGTCGCGCAGAATGCTGGCGAAGGGTGAAGCCTTCGCATAGTCGGGTTCCGCCGGAGCGTAAGCCGTGGCCAGGATGTCAGCTTCGTCATTGTTGACGAGCTTAGCGACAGCCGGCAGCATCTTCGGCTCAGGCTTTGCCTTGTGCTTGACGTGGAAGGCTGCGGCGATCTGGACTTCCTTGCCCTTGAGGTCCGGCTTCACGAAAGCCATCGTGATCTCGCCCAGCGGCTCCGTCTTCAGAAAGGCGCCAGTCTGCTCCACGATCGAACCCGCGTTGAAGAGGCTCGGCGGAGCCATTGGCATCACCTGGACGATGCGGCCCTGCTTGTCGTCGCGGTTCACCCGCTCTTCATCCGTGGCATCCACCTTGGTCTTGTTTTTCGACCGGAAGGCGATCTCGCCGATGCCCGGAGCATTGATGCCACCGCCCGAGAGCACACCCAGGCGGGCATTCGGATCATTAAAGGGCATCTCGGCCTTGTGGATGGAACCGGCGACCGACTGCTCGATCACCGCCGCCCAGCGGGTTCCCGACTCCTGGCCGGTAATCAGACTTGTGATGTCCTGATACGCCGCAACCGTTGGAAAGCCGATCCAGATTGCCAGCCCAAGCAGAGTGGGCGCCAGACGCGACCGCTTTTCAACGGGAATACGACTCGAACGCGGTACTGAACCTCGCACCCCAACCTCACTCAAACACATACGCTGTTGTTGAGGATGAAGATATTTGATTAACCTTGATCGAAGGTTAATTCGCCGGCCGCTTTGTCACTGATTTCATTAAGGATTCGGTAAGGAATGAGGCGTCGCTGACAAAGACAAACGCGTGCGCAGCCCGCAAACAAAAACCCCAGGGCGAAGCCTGGGGTCAGAGTGCGTTTCTCGACGAACCTGTCAGTCCTTGTCCCTTGCCTTGCCAGCAAATGGATTGTCGGACGTGCGCAACAGCATGCGGATCGGCACGCCGTAGATGTCGAACGCCTCGCGCAAACCGTTGATCAGGTAGCGCACGTAAGACTGCGGCATGACCTCCGGACGCGAGCAGGAAAGCACAAAGCCGGGCGGACGCGTCTTGATCTGGGTGATGTACTTCACCTTCAGGCGGCGTCCGGAAACGGCGGGTGGCGGATGCATCTGCGTGGCGCGTTCCAGCCAACGGTTCAGCCTGCCGGTGGAGACGCGACGGTTCCAGACCTTGTGGGTCTCGACCACGGTTTCCATCATGCGGTCGAGGCCGCGTCCGGTCTCTGCCGAGATGGTGACGAAGCGCATGCCCTTCACCTGCGGCAGCAGACGCTCGAGCTTTTCGCGCAGTTCAGCCAGCATCTCCTGCGGGTTCTCGACGATGTCCCACTTGTTGAAGGCGATGACCGGCGCCCTGCCCTCGCGGATGATGAGGTCGGCGATCTGCAGGTCCTGCTTGTCGAAAGCCTGAGTTGCGTCGAACACGACGACCACGACCTCGGCGAAGCGAATCGCACGCAGCGTCTCGCCGACCGACAGCTTCTCGAGCTTTTCCTGGACGCGCGCCTTGCGGCGCATGCCAGCCGTGTCGGCCAGACGGATCGGACGATCCCGCCAGGTCCAGTCGACGGCGATGGAATCGCGCGTGATGCCCGCTTCCGGCCCCGTGAGCATGCGCTCTTCGCGCAGCAGCGCATTGATCAGCGTCGACTTGCCAACGTTCGGACGGCCTACGATCGCAATGCTGAGCGGCTTGCCGGAATCATATTCGGGCTCTTCAGCCTCAGGATCAATGTCGTCGCCCTGCAGAGGTTCATTGTTGGAGGGCCGGACGCGCTCCTCTTCTTCCTCTTCCGCAATCTTGTCGCCCATGATGTCGGCGATCGCATCGCGAAGATCGGGCATGCCGAGGCCATGCTCGGCCGAGATGGCGACCGGCTCCCCTAGACCAAGGCTGTAAGCGTCGAACACGCCAGCCTCGGCACCGCGTCCCTCCGTCTTGTTCGATACGAGGATCACCGGCTTGCCCTTGCGGCGGACGAGTTCAGCAAAGGTCTGGTCGTCAGGGATGATGCCGCTTCGGGCATCCACCATGAAGAGCACGACGTCGGCTTCGTCGATGGCCATTTCCGTCTGCTGGCGCATCCGGCCTTCCAGCGTCGGCGCGGCGGCGGCCTCAAGACCCGCGGTGTCGATCACGTCGAAGCGCAGGTCCTGCAAACGCGCGGCATGCACCCGGCGGTCACGCGTGACACCCGGCGTATCATCGACGAGCGCGATCCGCCTCCCGACAAGCCTGTTGAAGAGAGTCGACTTGCCCACATTGGGGCGGCCAACGATTGCGACCTTGAATGACATTACGAGCTCGATCCCGAACCGCTGATCAGCTCTGACATCATCTGGGCACGCTGGCGGACACCGGCAGGTGCATCACCATCGTCCAGAATCTGATTGAAGAGCGAAAGGGCGGTTTCGCGGTTTCCTTCTTTCCATGCAGCCAGCGCCAGCACTTCACGTGCCGAATGCCGGACCGGGTTTGTATCTGCCGTCAGCTGCTCGACGCGGGAAGCAACATCGGCGTAAGAGCCATTGTCCACCAGGAGCAGGCCAGCACGCAACCGCGCCATGTCGCGCAGAGCTGCCGGTGCCGAGCCATCGTTGGCGACAGCATCAAAGGCTGCGATAGCCTCAGTCGCCTTGCCGCTGCCGGCGAGCAGCGTGGCCTCGCGCAGCCGGGCCAGCATCGGATAAGCACCAATGCCACCCTCGCGCAGCTCGGAGAGCTTCGCGATGGCTTCATCGTTTTTGCCTTCGGCAGCAAGGTCCAGCGCCTGCGCGAATGCGTCGCCCGCCTTGTTGGCGCGGTTTGTCGACCAGTATTCGTAGGCAACGAATGCCGCTGTCGCGAGCACGATGAGCACCGCAGCGCCGATCGCTATGGAGCCGAAGCGGTTCCAGAACGCCTTCAGCTGATCCTGGCGAAGCTCCTCATTGACTTCGCGAATGAAACTGTCGTCCGACATGAAAACTCTCGTTCTTCTGCCGGGCTCGTTGCCGGCACTCTCTTCTGAAGGGCTTTTTAACGAAAATTACGGCGCATGGAAGGGGTCGGACGAAAAGCAGGCGCATCAGACCATTCGAAAAGCCAATATACCAGAAAGATGTGCAAAGCACGCCGGGACTCTCCTGACCGCCACATTCGTGACTTAGGCAGTAGGTTATATGATTCTCACCGAGCATTTTTATGAGCGCAAAGCATATTGGTCTGGTCGCGTTTTCTGCCCTTCTGACCCTCTCCCCGGCCCACGCACGAGAACGTCCTCCACAATATGTATTGATCTCGTTTGACGGAGCCGGCCCCGTTGCGCAGTGGAAGCGCAGCCGCGAACTGGCAACGCAGGTGGGGGCAGAATTTACCTACTTCCTCTCCTGCGTTTACCTGCTGACCAGGGAGAACCGTAGTACCTATGTCGCGCCAGGCGCCAATGGTCCGAAGTCCAACGTAGGCTATGCCAGTTCGCGTGAGGACGTCGCTGCCCGCCTCGACCAGATCTGGAAGGCCCGCGCTGAAGGGCATGAGATCGCCAACCACGGCTGCGGCCATCTGGATGGTGCCCACTGGTCCGTGGCCGACTGGCAGCATGAGTTCAAACAGTTCGACAAGGTCCTGCTCAACGCCTGGAAGCTCAACGACATCGCGGGCGAGCCAGCCGATTGGGCAAAATTTGCCCGGGAAGAGGTCAAGGGCTTCCGTGCGCCCTATCTTTCCACCTCGTCGACCCTCTTCAAGGCGCTGGATGCAACGAGTTTCCTTTATGATGGAAGCACGGTGTCAAACGGTCCCGTAGCCGTGAAGGTGAAGGACGGCGTCTACCGCTTTTCGCTGCCGATGATTCCGGAAGGTCCGCGCCAGCGCCCCATCATTGCAATGGACTACAACCTCTATTTCCGTCATTCCGGCGCACAGGAAGAGCCGGAACGCGGCGCAGAGTTCGAACAGCGTGCCTATGAAGCGTTCATGGCAGCTTTCACCAGGCAATATGACAACGGGCGCACGCCGCTGCAGATCGGCCTGCATTTCACCCTGATGAACGGCGGTGCCTACTGGCGGGCGCTTGAACGCTTCGCGCGCGAGGTCTGCCCCCGCAAGGATGTGCGCTGCGTCAGCAACCAGCGCTACCTGGATGAAACGGAATCGAAGCAGGCCCACCTGCCCGGTCGCACCGACGGCTGAGGACGTGAATTTTACTTAGCCGTCAACAGCCGTTCATTTGCCATACACATTCGTTTCCGTAGCTTCTACAAGCGTTACTTGACCCACTGGAGCCCAGTTGGGACCATCGGAACGCCCACTCTTGGAACAAATAGCATCAAAGCGAATTACTTCGATGCTGAATGACTTTGGAGAGTCCCGATGAAAAAGCTTGTTTTAGTTCTGCCGCTGTTGCTTGGCGGTGTCGCAGCCTGCACCCCAACCCAGCAAGGCGCGGCGATCGGTGGCGCCGGTGGCGCGGCGATCGGTGCAGCGGTGGCAAATGACAGCCTCGAGGGTGCGGTCATTGGCGGCGCAGCCGGCGCAATCGCTGGTGCGCTTATCGGCCGGGCATCCGAGGGTAGCAGCCAGTGCGTATATCGCGACCAGTACGGCCGTCGTTATACCGCAGCCTGCCCGCGCGGTTACTAAACTTAATAGAATTCATAGGCATGTCTCAAAGCCGGAGCTCGTCTTCGGCTTTGAGACATTTTCGTTTGCATATTGCTTGAACCTTTACTCACCGCCCTTGTTTATCGCTTCCTCTTGAGGCATGGTCCCGCCCATCGACAGGGGCGCTCTGTAAGCCGGGCAAGGCATAAGTCTTCGCTTCAACGGCTTTCAGGGCTGAGATGATGGATGGTCCATCTGTCCCTAGAGCTGATCTGGGTAATGCCAGCGGAGCGAGGCGAACCATGTTTTCAGGTGCACAGGTATCACTGTATCCAATGTCCGACGATTTCGTCGGCATCATCTTGGGTGCGATCAAGGCGCTCGATCCTTACCGTCCCAACTTCCGCATCGAAACCGATGACGTGTCCACCCTTCTGGTCGGACCGCCCGAGCAGCTGTTTCCAGCGATGCGCGACCTTTTCGTTAGTGCAGGCTCGGCTGGCAAGCATTGTGTTATGGCGTCTACAGTGTCGCGTGGCTGCCCCGGCGAACCGGACGACCCGATCTGCACGCCGAGCGCGCACTTCGGCAAGCAGCCTCCGCTGGCCGAGCGCATTGAAGCCGCGCACAAGGCTGTGGCGCTGGCGCCGGTCACCGGGTTGACCGTTGCCGCCCAGTTTTCGCTCTATCCCTTGGGCTCTTCCCATCACATGGACGAGATCTACGGCTGCATCGAGTTCGTCAAAGGCTCCGGCGTTTTCGACCGCTCCAAGAACTTCTGCACCAAGCTGCGTGGCGATGCGGGCGCCGTCTTCGCCACTATGTCGGAAGCGTTCCTGAATTTCGGTGCGCCCGAAGGCCATGTGGCGCTGGACCTCAAGGTTTCCGCGCATAGTCCGACGAAGGTTTAAATCCGGCGCGCGCGGCCTTTTGCTTCAGGCTCGGTCTCGAATAAGCTGGAACCCACTGCCCTGGCGGTTGTTCCACCATCGAGATCGACCTAGCACGGAGCCCACAATGCGCCACCAAATCCTTCGTTCTTCGCTGGCTGCGATTGCAGCATCCCTTGCCGTTCCTGCTCTGGCCGTAGAGGAAACTTTCGAAACGGAAGGCCCGTCCATCCGCGTCGAAACCATCGCCAATGGCCTCTCGCATCCATGGGCACTGGCCTTCATGCCCGACGGTTCTATGCTGGTGACCGAGCGAAACGGCAATCTTCGCCACGTCTCGGACAAGGTGTCCGAACCGATCGCCGGTGTCCCTGACGTGGATGCACGAGGCCAGGGCGGACTGCTCGACGTAGCACTTGACCCGCAGTTCGAGGAAAACCGGCTCGTCTACCTGAGCTTTGCCGAAGCTGGCGAAGGCGGCAACAGCACCGCCGTCGCGCGTGGCGTGCTGAGCGAGGACCTGACAAGGCTCGACAATGTCGAGGTCATCTTCAGCCAGAAGCCGAAGGTGCAGAGCCAGCAGCATTTCGGCTCCCGCCTCGTCTTCGACAATGACGGCTACCTGTTCATCACGCTCGGCGAGAGATCGCAGGCGCAGTTCCGCGAACAGGCCCAGCAGCTGAACTCACACCTCGGCAAGATCGTCCGCATACGTCCGGATGGTACGGTGCCGGACGACAACCCCTTCGTGAACCAGGCCGATGCGCTGCCGGAGATCTGGTCCTATGGCCATCGCAACGTACAGGCCGCAGCCATCAATCCTGAGAGCGGGGTTCTCTGGGAAATTGAGCACGGACCCCGCGGCGGCGATGAACTCAACATCGTTCAGCCCGGCGCCAATTACGGCTGGCCGATCGTCACGCTCGGCATCAACTACGACGGCACGACCATCGGCGAAGGCGTCGAGCACCAGGAAGGCATGGTCGATGCCATCCGCACATGGACGCCGGTCATCGCCCCCTCAGGCATGATGTTCTACCAGGGCGAGGCCTTCCCCGACTGGAAGGGCAACCTCTTCGTAGGCGGCCTGGCCTCCACCGCGCTGGTGCGACTGACGGTCGATGGCGACAACATCTCTGGCGAGGAGCGGCTGCTCGAGAGCTTGGGCCTGCGTATCCGCGATGTAGCTGAAGGCCCGGACGGTGCGATCTATGTCATCACCGATGAGGATGACGGCGAAGTCCTGCGGATTTCTCCGGATGCGGGGTAAGTTTACGGTGAGTTAACCATGACGGTTCACCATGAAGGGAAGGTGCGCGGGTTCCCTCGCGCCCTTCATAATTCTGTTTAGTAATTCTTGATAATTTGTACCTAACCTCGTCGTCGGAGAAGTCTTTGCAGCGATGGCTGCAATTTTCAGATCTGGCGTGCGAGTCCCAATGCGTTTTTCCGGCAAGACAGCGATACTGTTGCTCTGTGTGGCAACCCTCACGGGTTGCTCTTCACGTGGCATGAGCATCGAAGAGTTGATGACCCAGCTCTCCTACGAGACGACCGCATCCGTTGCGCCCAGCGCTGCGGCGGCGTCAGCCCCTGCACCGGCATCGTCCTCTTCCGAAGAGCTTCCCGCCCTTGCCATTGCGCCGACCGAAGCACCCGTGCAGATGGCCGCGCTTGTCACGCCAACGCCCCGCCAGGCTTCGCCCCATCGCGGCAAGCAGAAAATCTATGCCCAGAAATTTCGCGACGCCAAGCCGATCAACTTCGGCAAGCAGCATGCCCCGCATCGTCTGCCGGTCCATGGCGTCGACGTGTCACGCTGGCAGGGCAACATCAATTGGCAGGACCTGCGTGAGCACGGCGCCAACTTCGTCTACATCAAGGCGACGGACGGCGGCGACCATCTCGATCCCATGTTCCGCCGGAACTGGCTTGCGGCATCGGCTTCGGGCATGAGGCACGGCGCTTACCACTTCTTCTACTGGTGCCGCACGGGCGCCGAGCAGGCTGACTGGTTCATCCGCAACGTGCCCAAGGAACCGGGCGCTCTGCCGCCGGTGCTTGACGTCGAGTGGAACGGCCAGTCACAGTGCAAGAAGCGCCCGTCGCGCGAACAGGTCATCGAGAAGATGCGCGTGTTCCTCGACAAGCTGGAGCGGCATTACGGCCAGCGGCCGATCATCTATACCGCTCCCGACTTCTACAAGGACAACCTCCAGGGCGAATTCCTCGATTACCCGTTCTGGCTGCGCTCGGTCGCCGCTCACCCGTCCAAGGTCTATCCGGGCCGCCCGTGGGTGCTGTGGCAGTACTCCGGCTCGGGCCTGTCGAAGGGCGTCGGAGAGAAGATCGACCTCAACGTCTTCAACGGCAGCGAGCGCGACTGGCACAACTGGATCGCCCGCAACACCCACTAAAACTTAAGGCAACCTACGCAGCCGTTGGCCCCGGATCGTCATTCGGGGACCACGGAGAGCCTGCTGAAGGCCTCGCCTTCGTTCGGAACGCCACGACCTCTCCACCTGTCCGGCTCTCGGCAAGAGGTCCTCGAACCGTATGCTGCACTCGGGTCAGTCTGATCGTTTCCCAAGCGCCTTCCGGCGTCTCGATCATCGCGCTTGCTCCTTCGGCCATTCCTAACAGTCCGAGCCCTCGAACGGTGTAAACGGACAGGTGCGCGAGCCCCGCATCTTCCGGCGTAAGCTCCACGAGTTGGTGTGGACCGAAATCCTCGCTACCGATCCGGTAGGAGATCCAGCTGTTGAGCACCGCGACCTCGGTCGGAATATCATCGCGCAGATAAAGGCGGCTATCGCGGACCTTCCGCCGCAGCATCCTCGCGTAGAAAGTGTCGAGGTGCGAAAAGCGCGTGGCCATGCGCTCCAGGATCAGATGGTCTCTGGTCGTCAGGTGGCAAGATGAAGTGTCCATCGTCATTCAAGGTTCTCCTGCCCCTCGGACGATGCTCGCTCCGGGGCCGATGCATTGAAACCAAGTCACTCGCCGAAAATGACGATCGCGGCCCGCACCAAAGGTACGAACCTGTCACTCACGACATGTGTCTGAATTGATGCGACGCGGAACGATGCAGCCGAAGGCTGATCGAAATTCCCGTCGGAAAGCTCCAGTCCCCGTGTTCAGGACATGCCTGAACCGGGGCTAGCCTCCTGCGATGGGAACGACCCTCAATGCGCAGCCAAGAAGGCGAAATGTCCGCTTAAGCTTCATGGACATGAGCTTGCCCTCTTCGCGGCGAAAGTCAAGCTCGCGGCAGACCTGTAGCGGAAGCCAATAATTTCACAGGCAAATTGTCTCAATTGCAGACAAATGGAGTTCGAATCCCTATCTGAGGGGGCAGGAACTTGCAGTTGTCGCCCCCCTACCCTATAGCACCACGCCAGCCGGGTGCTGCGGACAAAACAAGCGACAAGAAACAATTGGCGTCGAAGGCAGCTCGAAAGAGCGAGCCAATGCGATAGCCGTAATCGGACGTGAGGCCAGAACATGTCGGAAATTTCGACGCCCTACTATCTGATCGACAAAGCCAAGCTTCTCTCCAACATGGAGATCATGGATCGCGTTCGCCAGCAGTCTGGAGCCAAGGTTCTGCTTGCGCTCAAGTGCTTTGCCACCTGGTGCGTCTTCGATCTGATGAAGCAGCACATGGACGGCACCACCTCCTCGTCGCTTTACGAGGTGAAGCTCGGCGCAAAGCATTTCGGCGGCGAAACCCATGCCTACAGCGTGGCCTATGCCGATCACGAGATCGACGAAGTCATCGCCAACGCGAACAAGATCATCTTCAACTCGCTGTCGCAGTTCGAGCGTTTCGCCGACCGCGCGAAGCACATTCCGGTGGGCCTGCGCCTGAACCCCGGTGTGTCGTCTTCCGAGTTCGACCTGGCCGATCCTGCCCGTCCCTTCAGCCGTCTCGGCGAATGGGATCCGGCCAAGGTACTGCCGGTAATCGACCGCATCGATGGCTTCATGGTCCACAACAACTGTGAGAACGGCAGTTTCGAGCTGTTCGACCAGCTGCTGACCCGCGTCGAGGAACGTTTCGGCGACTTGTTCCACAAGCTGCGCTGGGTGAGCCTCGGCGGCGGCATCCATTTCACCGGCGAGAACTATGAGGTGGACGCCTTCTGCGCGCGCCTCAAGGCATTCTCGGAAAAGTACGGCGTGCAGGTTTACCTGGAGCCGGGCGAAGCTGCGATCACCAAGTCCACCACGCTGGAAGTGACGGTGCTGGACAAGCTCGTCAACCAGAAGGAACTTCTGATCGTTGACTCCTCGGTCGAGGCTCACATGCTCGACCTCCTGATCTATCGTCAGGCCGGAAAGATTGAACCCAACACGGGCGACCATACCTATCAGGTTTGCGGCAAATCCTGCCTTGCGGGCGACATCTTCGGTGAATTCCGCTTCCCTCAACAGGTGCAGATCGGTGACCGTCTGTCGATCCAGGATGCGGCCGGCTATACGATGGTGAAAAAGAATTGGTTCAACGGGGTAAAAATGCCCTCCATAATGGTCAAGGAACTGGACGGCACCGAACGGCTCGTTCGCGAGTTTGGCTTTGCGGACTATGAAGCCAGCCTTTCATGAAGTAGTTAGGCAGACCCTTACTCACCTCTCGGAAACGTAAAAAGGAGTGTTCCCGGCGAAATGAAAAAGAATGTCCTTATCATCGGCGCTGGCGGTGTAGCCCAGGTAGTGGCGCACAAATGCGCGCAGAACAACGATGTACTTGGCGATATTCATATCGCATCGCGCACCGTTGCCAAGTGCGAGGCAATCCGCGCTTCGGTACATGAGAAGGGAAGCTTGAAAACGCCGGGCGTACTTGAGATTCATGCGCTTGATGCAACAGATGTTGAGGCAACCAAGGAGCTGATCGGGAAGACCGGTGTCCAGATTGTCATCAACGTCGGCGCCCCCTTCGTCAACATGTCGGTCCTGCAGGCCTGCATCGAGACTGGCGTTGCCTACATGGACACGGCCATCCACGAGGATCCGCTGAAGATCTGCGAGACTCCGCCGTGGTACGGCAACTATGAGTGGAAGCGCGCTGAGGCCGCCGAAAAGGCTGGAGTTACGGCGATCCTCGGCATCGGCTTCGATCCGGGTGTTGTGAACGCCTATGCCGCGCTTGCAGCCAACGAATATTTCGACAAGCTCGACTCCATCGACATCATCGATGTGAACGCCGGCAGCCACGGCCGCTACTTCGCGACCAACTTCGACCCGGAGACGAACTTCCGCGAGTTCACCGGTCGCGTCTGGTCGTGGCAGAACCGTGAGTGGACCCAGAACCAGATGTTCGAGATCCGCAAGGACTGGGACCTCCCGGTTGTCGGCAGTCGCCCGACCTACCTGACGGGCCACGACGAGATCCACTCTCTGTCCAAGAACCTTGACGTCCCGGACGTCCGCTTCTGGATGGGCTTCGGCGACCACTACATCAACGTGTTCACGGTCCTGAAGAACCTCGGCCTCCTCTCGGAGCAGCCGGTGAAGCTCGACAACGGCCAGGAAGTTGTGCCGCTGAAGGTGGTAAAGGCTGTTCTGCCGGATCCGGCGTCGCTTGCTCCGAGCTACACGGGCAAGACCTGCATCGGTGATCTGGTCAAGGGCCAGAAGGACGGCAAGGACCGCGAGGTCTTTATCTACAACGTAGCCGACCACGAGGAAGCCTACGCCGAGGTCGGCAGCCAGGGCATCTCCTACACGGCAGGTGTGCCTGCCGTCGCTGCGGCAATGCTGGTTGCCACCGGCGAGTGGGATGTGCGCAAGATGGTCAACGTGGAAGAGCTTGCCCCTCGTCCGTTCCTGAAGCTCCTCGACAAGCTGGGCCTCCCCACCCGCATCCGCGACGAGGAAGGCGACCGCGAGCTGAGCTCGACGTTCTAAACTTCCGTCACGGCATTTGATCCAAGGCGGCGCTGGTCATCCGGCGCCGCCTTTTTCTTTGCCATCGGTGCTTCGGCTTGTCGCACAGGAAGCGACGGCAAATGAGAATTATGGCCGGAACCTTTCTGCTCGCGGGTACTTATACGCTCAGTCTCGCAAACGTGAACGTCGCTTGAATTCAGAGGAAACACCCATGGCTAAAGAAAAGACGTTGGACGATCTCTTTCTCGATACGCTGAAAGACATCTATTACGCCGAGCGAAAGATACTTAGGGCGCTGCCCAAGATGGCGCGCGCGGCTCAGTCTGAGGAGCTGAAGGCTGCCTTCCAGCAGCACAAGGAAGAGACGGAAGGTCAGATCGAACGTCTGCAGCAGGTTTTTGAGGTGCTCGGCAAGCGAGCCCAGGGCAAGACCTGCCCTGCGATCGAAGGCATCATCGAGGAAGGCGAAGAGATCATGGAAGAGTTCAAGGGTATGCCAGCCCTTGATGCCGGCCTGATCTCTGCAGCCCAGGCCGTGGAGCACTATGAGATCACCCGCTACGGTACGCTGAAGCGCTGGGCAGAGGTTCTCGGTTTGAAGGAAGCGGTCCAGCTTCTGGATGAAACCCTCCAGGAAGAATCAAAGACCGACGAGTCGCTGACAGCCCTTGCGGATGCTTCTGCTAATGAAATGGCAAAGGCAGCCTGATCAAGGCACCAGAGCCAACAGCCGCCCCAAGCCTTGGGGCGGCTTTTGCGCGTTCACGCAATCCGATGGTGCAGGAACAATCGTCCAAAACCGGGGCCTACACTGGGGACGTTTCTTGCACTTGCGATAGTCGCACCATAACCTGGCTTTCAACCTTGGGCGGGGGATAGCAATTGAATATCAGTCGTACTCTAAATCGACGCACGGGCGGTATTAGCGCCGGCCTGTTCCAATTCTTCATTCTTAAATCGGAAGTGCAGTCATGATCCGCGCTCTGGACCGCAGCAACGAACCGTTGCTGCTAAGCATCGTCGCGGCATTGATGGCTGGCCCCTTTGTCGCCGACCTCCTGGTACCGCTGGGCGTCGCAGTTTGGGTTTCCTACCTGCTGCCGATCGTGCTCACCTATCTCGGTTGGCGCCCACAGCTCCCCGTCATCCTCGCCACCCTGGTCACCTTCTTCATGGTGGCGGGCTACCTGGTGTCACCGACTGGCGTGGACACTGAGGTAGCCATAATCAACCGCGGCTTCGGCGTGTTCACGGCCTGGATCATGGGCGGCGCAGGCTACTATTTCGTCAAGAACAAGATCGCTGTTCAGGCACAGGAATGGATGCAGGCGGGCGAAGTCGGTCTGTCGCAGACCATGGGCGGAGAGCTGAACCTCGCGAGCCTTGGCGAGAACATCCTCAAATTCCTGGCTGAATACCTCGGCGCCCGCGTCGGCGTCATCTACATGCAGAACGGCCAGGGGCTCACCAAGACCGCCACCTATGCCCTTCCTGCCAGCGCCAATGTTCCCGATGTCATCAATGCTGAAGATGGTGTGCTTGGACAGGCAGTCAAGGACGGCCGCGCCTTCGATATCCGCGACATCCCCGACGACTATCTTTCCTTTGGCTCCGCCATGGGCAAGGGCAAGCCGCGTCATGTGCTGGCAGTACCGCTGAAGGCCGACGGCATTGTCAACGGTGTCGTCGAGCTCGGTTTCTCCGGCGACCTGGATCCATCCTCCCTGACCCTGCTTGAGCGCGTAGCACCTGCAATCGGGACCGCCGTCCGCTCCGCTGTCTATCGCGCGCAGCTCCGCGAGCTTCTGGAGCAGACGCAGAAGCAGGCGGAAGAGCTTCAGACCCAGAGCGAGGAACTGCGGGCCTCCAACGAGGAGCTGGAAGAATCCCAGACGCGTCTCGAACGTCAGCAGGCTGAACTCGAACAGAGCAACGTGCAGCTCGAAGAGCTTGCGCAGCAGCTTGAACAGCAACGCGATGAACTGCAGCGCGGCCAGCTTGCCCTGCAGGCGCAGGCGGTCGAGCTTGAGCGGGCGAACCAGTACAAGTCCGAGTTCGTGGCCAACATGTCTCACGAATTGCGCACACCGCTCAATTCGCTGCTGATCATGGCCCGTCTGCTCGCTGATAATCGCTCCGGCAATCTTTCAGACGATCAGGTCAAGTATGCCGAAACCATCGAGGCCTCGGGCAATGACTTGCTCAACCTGATCAACGACATCCTGGACATTTCCAAGATCGAAGCGGGGCGCCTCGAAATCCGCCCCGAAGAGCTTCAGACGAAGGATGTGGTCTCAAAGCTCCGCACGACCTTTGCCCAGTCAGCCTCCCAGAAAGGCCTGACGCTGCGGGTCGAGATCGAGGACGGCGTGCCCGCAAGCTTCGTCTCTGATGGCCAGCGCATCGAGCAGGTTCTGAAGAACTTCCTCTCCAATGCGGTAAAGTTCACCGAGCATGGCGAAGTCGCCCTCGTCGTCTCAAGCATGAGTGACGGGCGGATTGCCTTCAACGTTCATGATACGGGCATCGGCATTCCAGAAACGCAGCTCGGCATCATCTTCGAGGCCTTCCGTCAGGCTGACGGAACGATCAACCGCCGCTATGGCGGCACGGGGCTTGGTCTGTCCATCTGCCGAGAACTTGCACAGCTTCTGAACGGCGAGATCCACGTAACGAGCACCGAAGGCAAGGGTAGCGTCTTCACGCTGACCGTGCCGGCTCATCTGGAAGCGGCGGCGAAAGATGGGACACCCGTCGAGACGGACCGCGCAGAAATCCGGCATATTACCGAAATCCTGACCCCACCTACGGCAGATGCGCAGCCGAAGATTACCCGCCCACGGTTGATCGAGGATGATCGCGACAACCTTGCCGGCAGCGAGCGCGTCATCCTCGCGGTTGAAGATGATCCGGCCTTTGCCCGCATTCTTTTCGACATGGCCCATGAGCTTGGCTTCCATTGTCTGGTAGCCTCCACGGCCGAGGAAGGTGTCGCGCTGGCCCGTCAATACCTCCCCCACGCCGTGATCCTCGACCTCGGGCTTCCCGATCACACCGGCCTCTCGGTGCTCGACCGGCTGAAGCGTGACGTTCGCACCCGGCACATCCCCGTGCATGTGGTTTCGGCCAGCGATTACGCGCAGACGGCCCTGGCCTACGGCGCCATCAGCTACATGCTGAAACCGGTCAAGCGCGAGGAGCTGATCCATACGCTCGAGCAGCTGGAAATGCGCATGGCGCAGCGCGTTCGCCAGGTGCTGATCGTCGAGGACGACAAGACGCAGCTCGAAAGTCTTGGCCTTCTTCTCGCTTCCCGCGACGTCGAGACCGTGGGCGTTCGCACCGCCGCCGAGTGCCTGGAGAAGCTGCGCCAAACGACCTTCGACTGCATGGTGCTGGACCTGAGCCTGCCGGACGTCTCCGGTTTCGATGTGCTGGAACAGCTGCATGAGAACGAGGATTTCTCCTTCCCGCCAGTGATCGTTTACACCGGTCGCGACCTCTCCTCGGACGAGGAAATGCGTCTGCGGAAGTTCTCCAGCTCCATCATCATCAAGGGGGCCAAGTCGCCGGAACGCCTGCTGGATGAGGTGACCCTCTTCCTGCATCAGGTGGTTTCCGAGCTTCCGCCGAAGCAGCAGCGCATGCTCACACAGTCGCTCAACCATGATGCGGTGCTGGAAGGCCGGCGCATTCTGGTTGTCGAGGACGACGTTCGGAACGTGTTCTCCCTGACGAGCATCTTCGAGCCGCACGGCGTCATGGTTGATATCGCCCGCAACGGTCGCGAGGCGCTGGAAGCGCTCGAACGCTTGTCGAGTGCCGAGCCAGCCGTCGATCTCGTGCTCATGGATGTCATGATGCCCGAGATGGATGGCCTCACCGCCACACGCGAGATCCGCAAGAAGCGGCAGTGGAAAGACCTGCCGGTCATCATGCTGACTGCCAAGGCCATGGCCGAGGACCAGCAGCAGTGCCTTGCCGCCGGCGCCAATGATTATCTTGCCAAGCCTCTGGACGTGGACAAGCTCCTGTCGCTTGTCCGTGTCTGGATGCCGCGCTAGGAGATGTGCCGTTGACCGACGCACCGGACGACATCGAACTGAACCTGCTTCTGAGCGCCATCCGCCAGCGATATGGCTATGATTTTCATGGCTATTCGCGGCCTTCCGTGACCCGAAGGCTGCAGCGCGCGCAGAGCTATTTCGGCTGCGACAGCCTGTCGATGCTGCAGCACAAGGTTCTGCATGATCCCTCGACCATGCCGCAGCTCCTGAACTTCATGACCGTTCAGGTCAGTGAAATGTTCAGGGACCCCTCCTACTTCCGCACGCTGCGCGAGACCGTGATCCCGCACCTGCGGACCTACCCGTCTCTCAAGGTCTGGGTGGCGGGCTGCAGCGAAGGCGAAGAGCTCTATTCGCTCGCCATCCTCTTTCGGGAAGAGGGTCTGGAGGAGAAGACGATCTTCTACGCCACCGACGTCAACCCTGACGCCGTCAAGCGTGCGAAGGCCGGCATCTATGCGATGGACCGCATTCCGCTGTTTACCCGCAACCACGCGGCGGCAGGCGGAAAGGTCTCGCTCGCCGAATATTATACCGCTGCCTACGGCCGGGCAGTCTTTGACAAGACCCTGCGAGCCCGCACGGTCTTCGCCGAGCACAACCTTGTCTCAGATCAGGTCTTCGCCGAGGTCCAGCTTGTCTCCTGCCGTAACGTCCTGATCTACTTCGATCGGGAGCTGCAGGATCGTGCGATAGGACTCTTCAAAGATTCCCTGCCGCGCGGCGGGTTCCTGGGCCTCGGTTCGCGCGAAAGCCTTCGCTTCTCGAAATACTTCAGCAATTTTGCAGACTTTTCGCCGGCGGAGCGCATATACAGGCGCGACGTTGCGCACAGCCACAGTGAGGTTACAGCTCATGCCCTGGCGTAAACCAGTCAAGTTTCTTCTGGTCGACGATCTTGAGGAAAACCTCAACGCGCTTGTCGCGCTCCTGAACCGGGACGGACTTGAGCTACACACAGCCAAGTCCGGCTCTGAAGCGCTGGAGTTGCTGCTTCACAACGAATATGCCCTGGCGCTGCTTGATGTGCAGATGCCCGGCATGAGCGGCTTCGAGCTCGCGGAACTGATGCGGGGAACGGCGCGTACGCGTCATATCCCGATCATCTTCCTGACTGCCGTTGCGACGGACGAAAGCCTGCGCTTCCGCGGCTATGAAGCAGGTGCGGTCGACTATCTGCTGAAGCCCATCAATTCGCAGATGCTGCGCAACAAGACTGACATCTTCTTCGAGCTGTCGCGCCAGAAGGCGGAGCTCGCATGGCAACGCGACCTGCTGCATCAATCGGCGGAAGACCTGAGCAAGGCGCTGGTGCGCCTGCAGGCACATAGCGACAACTCGCCGCTCGCCATCGTGGAGTTCGACCCGAAATTCCGCCTCGTCTCCTGGACCAAGGGCGCAGAGCGCATGTTCGGCTGGTGCGCGAACGAGACGCTGGGCAAGCACGCGCTGGAGTTCAAGTGGCTGCACGAGGACGACCACGAAGACCTGAAGGCGCTCGCCAACGACATGCTGGCGGGAAATCAGCTGCGCAACAAGTTCAGCGCGCGCGTCTACAACAAGGACGGCTCGGTCATCGAATGCGAGTGGTATAACTCCGCCCTGCAGGATCAGTCGGGCAGACTCATCTCCATCAACTCGCAGGTGCTGGACGTCACCGAGCGCAAACGCGCCGAAGACGCGCGCCAGCTGCTGGTTGGCGAGCTCAACCACCGCGTCAAGAACACGCTGGCAACCGTTCAGGCAATCGCTACCCAGACGCTGCGGCGCTCGGCAAGCCCGCAGGAGTTCAACGCCAATTTTACCGGTCGCCTTCAGTCACTGGCACGCGCCCATTCTCTCTTCAGCAGCACGACGTGGCAGCCGGTAGACCTCGACGAGCTGATCAGGAACCAGCTTCATGTGGGCTCCATCGATGAGCAGCGCTACATCCTGCGCGGTCCAGGCGTGCGCCTGCCCTGCCAGCCGGCCCTGCACTTCGCGCTAATCCTGCACGAGCTTGGCACCAACGCGCGCAAGTACGGTGCGCTTTCCACTGACGACGGCAAGATCGAGCTGCACTGGACCGTCGACAACGGCATGCTTCGTCTTAGCTGGTCGGAGACGGGTGGCCCAACCGTTAAGGTTCCAAGCAAGCGCGGTTTCGGCAGCACGCTGATCGAACAGATCGTCTCAGGTGCCGATGGTGAGGCGAATGTCTCGTTCCGGGCCGAGGGCGTGATCTGGACGATCACGGCAAAGCTGACGGACTACCCGGATTCCGAGGAAACCGCCGCGCATTCAATCTCGACATCTGCGGCCCCCGCAACCATTGCGGAAGTCGTGCGTGCGAGTGACCATCGACCTGAAACTCTGGCTGGCAAGCGCTTCCTCGTCATTGAGGACGAGCCGCTCGTGGCGCTGGAAATTGAGGGGCTGATCGAGGAGTTCGGCGCAAGCGTCGTCGGCCAGACCCGCACGGCAGAACAGGCTTTGTCCACCATAAACGGCGAAACGGTGATTGACGGCGCGCTTCTCGATGGCAACCTCCACGGCCAGCCTGTAGACGAGATTGCCGCCGCCCTCACCCGCCGCAATATTCCTTTCGTGTTCGTCACGGGCTACGGGCGAGAGACGCTGCCGCGCGCCTTCCAGAACGCGCCGCTGCTCACCAAGCCCTTTACGGAAGCGCAATTGCTCGCCGCTGCCCGCCAACTCGTCGCCCAGGCGCCTGAGGTGGTGACGCTTCGGAAGCGCAAGGGTTAGTCCCTTCGCTTCCGGCGGATCTCCTCCAGCACACCCTCTGGCGATACGGTTTTCGTGAGATCCTCGGCGTCGACGTCCTCAGGGACGTCGACCTCAAGCCGCTCAGCAATAGCCATCAGCAGGCTAGCGAGCTTTGTCGTCTCATGTTCGGCTAGCAGGCTGATCTGCAGCGTGAGTTCGGCCCGATCCTCGTCCAGCCGCGCCTGCCGGCGCTGGTTCATGAGCACGAAGGTGGAGAGAAAGATCGCTTCGACCGAGGCGATCTTCGCGAGCACCACGAGCGTCGGATCCCATGGCTCGAAGATCGGCAACAGCCCGACATTGATGAGGATCCAAAGCCCGAATATCACGCCGTGAACCAGCACGGACCAGACGCTGCCGGTGAAGTCGGCCATCCGCGCGGCGATACGTTCGGTGATGATCTCCTGCTCTGCCTCCCGCTCCCTGCGCCTCATGAGCGCCTCGACATTGTTGGCGAGGGGTTCTGAAACCTCCTCACGCTTCGCATTCCCTGCTTCGCTCATGATGCAACCTTCTTGATGAGAGTACCCGAACCTTGAGACGGGGCTTTTGTTCGACGGAACAAGGCTCGTCGTGCGGAGTTGGTTCTGGCTGTTGAGCGGGAGGGGAACTTGGAAACAACGCCATTGAAGACGCCGCGCGGCAGGGACAAGAAATCATGACATCGGCAGATGGATACAGGAACCTGATCGCAGGCTTCGCGATGGAAGCAGGTGCGCCACAGCTCATCGATGGCGAGACTGAAGCCGCATTGATAAGGGCGCTTGAAGCTGGCGGGGATAGAGCCGCTCTCGATGCACTTGCGGCGGTGATTCCGCCCAAGCCTGTCTACGCGAGGGGCACCCGCTGCTTCATTCCTCCATGGCTCGAGATCGGAAAGACCTGGGGAATCGCCTGCCAGCTCTACGAACTGCGCTCGTCCCGCAACGTCGGGATCGGCGATTTCGAGGATTTGGCCAGGCTCTGCGAAATCTTCGGTGCCGCAGGCGCTGATTTTGTAGGCGTCACGCCGCTGCACGCGCTCTTTTTGGCAGACCCGGAAGCCACCAGCCCCTTCTCACCGTCGAACCGGAGGTTCCTCAATTCGCTCTATATCGCGCTGGAAAAGGTTCCGGGTGTGTCGGAACTGAAAGTCCCCGAAGAAGATGGCGAGTTCGTCGACTACGCCGCAGTCAGTCGTTTCAAGCTGGGCATCCTTCGCGATGCCTGGAAGAACTGGACGCAGCAGGACAGCTTCCTTTCAGAAGAATTCGAGGCTTTCCGTGCCGAGCGTGGCGAGATGCTCCGGCTCCACGCGCTTTTTGAGGCCATATCGGCCGAAATGGTTGAGCGGGGCTATGGCGCGGAATGGACGAGCTGGCCGGATGATTTCCAGTCGCCTGAAACCCGCACGGTGCAATATTTCGCCAGCACCAATGGCGACGACGTTGCCTTCCACGAATGGCTGCAATGGCTGGCTGACCGGCAGCTGAAGGATGCCGCCGACCGCGCCAGAGCAGCGGGCATGCGCATCGGGCTCTACCTCGATATGGCGGTGGGCGAAGCGCCGGGCGGATCGGCCACGTGGAGCCGGCCCCAGGACTACATCCAGGATGCTACGATCGGCGCGCCGCCGGACTATTTCAGCACGGAGGGTCAGGGCTGGGGCGTGGCGGGCTTCTCGCCGCTCGCGCTCTGGCAGCAGGATTTCGCCCCGTTGCTCGACCTCATCCGTGGCGCTTCCCGTCATGCCGGCGCGCTCCGCATCGATCACGCCATGGCGCTCTGGCAGCTATTCTTCATTCCATACGGCTCGTCGCCCGCGCAGGGTGCATACCTCCGCTTCCCCCTTGAGGACATGGTGGAGCGACTGGCCGCTCTGTCGCGCAAGCTTGAGGTCATCATGATCGGCGAGGACTTGGGCCACGTGCCGGACGGTTTTCGCGAGGCCATGTCGGCGGCTGCCATCCTGTCGAACAGCATCCTCTACTTCGAACAGGACAAGACGGGCCGCTTCCTGTCGCCAGAAAGATATCCGCGCCAGACGCTCGCCTGCCTCTCGACACACGATCTGCCGACACTGCGCGGCTGGTGGTCCGGCAAGGACATCGAGTTGAGACGCGACTACAAGCTCATCGATGAAGAAAGCGCAGCCGAGCAGGCGCTCGCGCGAACCAAGGAGCGCGAGGCGATGGTGCAGCTGGTCTCGAATGGTCGAGGCTCGAACGACAATGCGCCTGAGGTACTGGAGCTACAACTGGCCGCAGATGTGCACAGGAAGCTCGCGCAATCCTCCGCAATGCTGGTGGCGGTAAGGCTGGCCGATATCGTCGGCGAGCAGGACCCCACCAACCTTCCCGGCACCCATACGGAATATCCGAACTGGCGGCGAAAACTCCCCGTCACGCTTGAAGAACTGCAGGAACTGCCCCTGTTCACACCCATAACGGACGCCATGCGCGGGGAGCGCCACCGATGAAGCTACCAACCGCCACCTACCGCCTGCAGTTTCGTGAAGGCATGGATTTTGACCGCGCAGCCGCGCTAGTCCCCTACCTGCAAAAGCTCGGCATCAGCCACCTCTACGCCTCGCCAATCTATCAGGCGACCTCCGGCTCCACCCACGGCTACGACGTGGTCGATCACAATGTCTTCGACCCGGCGCTGGGAGGCCGGGAAGGTTTCGAAAGAATGCACACAGCCTTGAAGCAGGCGGGCATGGGCCTCATCCTCGACATTGTGCCGAACCACATGGCGGCCTCGCTGGAAAACCCCTGGTGGCGGGATGTGCTGCGATGGGGCGAGCAGAGCCGCTACGCCCGCCACTTCGACATCGATTGGTCGCAGAAGCTGACGCTGCCGGTGCTTGGGTCACCGATTGAGGAAGTGATCGCTGCCGGAGAGCTTGCGATCGTTCCAGACGCCGAGGATGGTTCGCCCGCGCTTGCCTATTTCGACAACCACTTTCCGCTTCACCCCGAAAGCCCGCCCTTTGACAGCGACGCGGACAACCTCCGTGAGATCCTCTCGGCACAACCCTGGGAGCTGACCTACTGGAAAGAGGCTTCCAAACGGCTGAGCTATCGCCGCTTCTTTGAAGTCACCGGGCTTGTGGGCGTACGCGTCGAGGACGAGCCGGTGTTCAACGATGTGCATCGCCTGACGCTGGAACTTGTCCGCGACGGCAAGGTGGATGGCCTGCGCATCGACCACGTGGACGGCCTTGCCGATCCCGGTGGATACCTCGCCCGCCTGCGTGAGGCCGTGGGCGATGACACCTACATCATCGTCGAGAAAATTCTGGTTGGCGACGAGTTATTGCCGTCCGAATGGCCGATCGAGGGCACCAGCGGCTACGAGTTCATCGACATGATAGCCGACGTGTTGCCCTCGGATGCGGGGCTCGAGAAACTTTCCCAGCTCTACGAGACTCGGACCGGCAGCGCTGACACGCTCTCCATCCGCAGGGAAGCCAAGCGGCAGATCCTTGAGAACAATTTTGCCGGCGAGGTCGATCGGCTGGTGGGGCTGCTCTCCCGCGCGGTTGAGCCGAATCCCGATATCAAGGAAGCGCTGCTGGCGCTTCTGGCGGCCATGCCGGTCTACCGCACCTATGGCGCGGGCGGAGCAATGCCGGAGCGCGATGGCCGGGTTCTGGAAGCGGCGGCGGTGGAGGCGATGCAATATCTCCCCGATGGACACGACACGCTGCAGGAGCTCGTTTCTTTCTTCAAGGGAGAGGCCCCGATCCGCGACGAGGAGGCTGCCCGCCTCGCCCGCATCCGCTTCGAACAGCTTTCCGGCCCCGCCATGGCAAAGGGCGTGGAAGATACGCTCTTCTACCGCGACCATCGTTTTCTGGCGCTGAACGAGGTCGGCTGTGACCCGGCCCATCCCGCCGGCAATGTCGAGCGGTTTCATCGGCGGATGGAGGAACGCGCCGCGCGACTGGACCACTCGCTCTCCGGCACGTCAACGCACGATACCAAGCGCGGCGAGGATGCCCGAGCTAGACTTTATGCCATTTCGGAAGCCCCAGAGCTCTGGGCCGAAGGATTGGAGCGCTGGAAGTCCATGAACCGTTTCCCTGACGTTTTGGAGCCGGAACTTGAATGGCTTGTCTATCAGGCATTGGCTGGCGTCTGGCCCTATCCGTTTAATGAGGCAGCACTTCCACCCCTCCACGACCGTTTGGAGGCTTACCTGCAGAAAGCGCTGCGGGAGGCAAAGCAGCGGACCAGCTGGACGGAAGTCGATGAAGCCTACGAGGAAGCCGTCATCACCTTCGTTGATGGCGCGCTTGAGAATGCCGCGTTCCGCGAAGATTTCTCACGCACGCTTCAGCCCTTCATCATGGCTGCGCACAACAACAGCCTGACCCAGACGCTTCTGAAGATGGCCTGCCCCGGCATCCCGGACATCTATCAGGGTTCGGAAGCTGAGGACCTGAGCCTTGTCGATCCGGATAACCGCCGCCCACCAGATTTCGCCAAACTTGAAGAGATGCTGCAAGGTGGCGGCGAGAGCCTTCCAGCGCGCAAGCAGGCCATGATCGCTCGCCTCGCCAACGCAAGGACCCAGCATCCCGCCCTGTTCAATAATGGCGATTACCAGCCGCTGGAGGTCACCGGACCATTCGCCAAACATATGATCGCCTTCAGCCGTTCGAGAGGTGATCGCCACCTGATCGTCATCGCGCCCCGCCTGACGCTAGGGCTTATCGAAGAGACCGGACATATCCGCCCGGATGTGATGCAGCAGACGGAAATCACGCTGCCGGAAGCGCTTCAGGGCAAACCGTTCACGAACCGGCTGGCCGGCAGCGAAGATGCGCAGATTACCTCCGGCTCCCGCCTCAACCTCGGCCGGTTCGCCACCGCCCCGTGGGTCGCGCTCGTGCATTAGCCGGTTCCTGAAATTTGACCGGCCTCGACCGGAACAACTTCCGCCCTGCTCGGTTCTTAACTTGCCAACCGGGGAGCAACATGGCGCGTATATCAGCCTCCAAAAAATCGAGACTGCCAATCACTGACGTTCCGGACGCCGCCGACGCGGCGTTGCGCGAACTTGCCCAGACACGAGTTGTCATCGAGAACGTATCCCACGAGATCGACGGCGGCCGCTTTCCGGCCAAGGCTGTCGTGGGCGAAGACTGCGTCATCGAAGCTGATATCTTCAGCGACGGCCACGACGTCATCAACGCCGCCATTGAGTGGCGTTGTCGGGGCGACGAGATGTGGCACACCGCCCCGATGCGTTTCGTCGACAACGATCGTTGGGCCGGAACCGTCCGCTTCGAAAGGCTCGGCAGCCACGAGTTCACGATCATCGCCTGGCGCGACCTCTTCGCGACATGGCTGCGCGACACCGAAAAGAAGATCAACGCGGGTCAGGACGTCTCGCTTGAGACGATCGAGGGCGATCATCTCGTTGAAGCCGCCGCTGAGCAGGCCGCAGGCTCCGAGCACGAGCCGGCGCTGCAGGCGATCGTGAAGTCGCTCAACTCCGTCAGCGAAACCACCCACAAGCTGACGATCCTGCTAGCGCCCGAGACGCGGCGCTGCATGCGCAAGGCCGGTCCGCGCACCAACCTGTCGCGCTATATGCGCACGCTGGAGATTTGGGTGGAGCCGCAAATCGCTGGCTTCGGCGCCTGGTACGAGCTCATGCCGCGTTCGCAGTCGGGCGACATGAGCCGCCATGGCACCTTCGATGACGTGATCGCCCGTCTCCCTTACGTGAAGAATCTGGGCTTCGACGTCCTCTACTTCCCGCCCATCCACCCGATCGGCCGGACCAACCGCAAGGGCCCGAACAACAGCCTGACAGCTGGTCCCAACGATCCGGGCAGCCCCTATGCCATCGGCTCGGAAGACGGCGGTCACGACGCGATACATCCCGAGCTCGGCACATTCGAGGATTTTCACCGGCTGGTTGAAGCCGCCCGCGCGGAAGGTATCCTGATCGCGCTCGACTTCGCGATCCAGTGCTCGCCGGACCATCCATGGATCAAGGAGCATCCGGAATGGTTTGACTGGCGGCCGGATGGCACCATCAAGTTCGCCGAGAACCCGCCGAAGAAATACGAAGACATCGTCAACGTCCATTTCTACCGCGAGGCGATCCCGGGCCTCTGGTACGCGCTGCGCGACATCGTCCTGTTCTGGATCGGCCATGGGGTAACGATCTTCCGCGTCGACAACCCGCACACAAAGCCCTTCCCCTTCTGGGAATGGATGATCCGCGAAGTGAAGACGCAGCACCCCGAAGTCGTCTTCCTTTCAGAAGCCTTCACGCGACCCAAGGTTATGAAGCGGCTGGCCAAGGTCGGCTTCACCCAGTCTTATACCTACTACACGTGGCGCAACACCAAGCAGGAGCTGACGGAGTACCTGACCGAGCTGACCACCGAGGAATGCCGCCACTACATGCGGCCGAACTTCTTCGTGAACACGCCGGACATCAACCCATACTTCCTGCAGACGAGTGGACGCCCGGGCTTCCGCACCCGCCTCGTGCTCGCCGCCACTCTTTCCGGCAGCTACGGCATCTACAACGGCTATGAGATCTGCGAGGCAGCACCCGTTCCCGGCAAGGAAGAGTATCTCGACTCGGAGAAGTACCAGCTCCGCGTCTGGGACATGGACCAGCAGGGCAATATCCAGGATGACATCCGCCTCGTGAACCGCCTGCGGCGTGAACAGCCGGCCATGAAGGCGTTCACCTCGCTCAGGTTCTACAATGCCTGGAACGATCAGGTTCTCTACTACGCCAAGAATGACAAGGCGTCAGGCGATTTCGTGCTGTTCCACGTCCTGCTTGATCCGCAGAACTCGCAGGAATTCGACTTCGAGATCCCGCTCTGGGAGTTCGGCCTGCCGGATGATGCATCGATCGAAGTCCAGGACCTGATCCACGGCAATCACTTCACCTGGCACGGCAAGTTCCAGCGCCTGAACCTCGATCCCAATCAACGCCCCTACGCAATCTGGCGCCTTATCCCGCCTGGAGCCCATAGATGAAGCACAGCAGCCCCAAGACCGACGGGATCATCGATCGCAACCAGCGCGACTGGTACAAGGATGCGATCATCTACCAGCTGCATATCAAGGCATTTCAGGACGCCAACAACGACGGCATCGGTGACTTTACAGGCCTCATGCAGCGGCTGGACTATATCCAGGAGCTTGGCGTCAACACGATCTGGCTCCTGCCCTTCTATCCCTCGCCACTCCGGGACGACGGTTACGACATCGCTGATTACCGCGCCATCAATCCGTCCTACGGGCAGATGAAGGATTTCCGCGCCTTCGTGGCTGAAGCGCACCGGCGCGGCCTGCGCGTCATCACCGAGCTCGTCATCAACCACACGTCGGACCAGCATCCGTGGTTCCAGCGCGCGCGCACGGCGAAGCCCGGATCGCCCGCCCGCGACTTCTACGTCTGGAGCGATACGGACGCGAAATTCCCGGAAACCCGTATCATCTTTCTCGACACGGAAAAGTCGAACTGGACCTGGGACCCGGTGGCTGGCCAGTACTACTGGCACCGCTTCTACTCTCACCAGCCAGACCTCAACTTCGACAATCCGCGCGTTCTGCAGGAAGTGCTGAAGGTCATGCATTTCTGGCTGGAGATGGGTGTCGACGGTCTGCGGCTCGACGCGATCCCCTACCTGATCGAGCGTGAGGGCACGAACAACGAGAACCTGCCCGAGACCCACGACGTCCTGAAGAAGATCCGCGCCGAGCTCGACGCGCATTACGAAGACCGGATGCTGCTTGCCGAAGCCAATCAGTGGCCGGAGGATACGCGGCCCTATTTTGGCGAAGGCGATGAGTGCCACATGGGCTTCCACTTCCCGCTGATGCCGCGCATGTACATGGCGCTGGCGCAGGAAGACCGGCACCCGATCTCCGACATCATGCGCCAGACGCCGGAAATCCCGGACGAATGCCAGTGGGGCATTTTCCTGCGCAATCATGACGAGCTGACGCTTGAAATGGTGACCGACAGGGAACGCGACTACCTGTGGCAGACCTATGCCGATGACAAGCGCGCGCGCATCAATCTCGGCATCCGGCGCAGGCTCGCGCCGCTGATGCAGAACGATCGCCGCAAGATCGAGCTCATGAATTCGATGCTGATGTCAATGCCGGGAACGCCGATCCTCTATTACGGCGACGAGCTCGGCATGGGTGACAACTACTATCTCGGCGACCGTGACGGCGTGCGCACGCCCATGCAATGGTCACCGGACCTGAACGCCGGCTTTTCCCGTGCCAACCCGCAGCAGCTTTACCTGCCCGTCATCCTCGACCCGATCTACGGCTATCAGGCGATCAACGTGGAGCGGCAGGCGAGCGACCCGTCCTCGCTTTTGAACTGGATGCGCAAGCTGATCGCCGTGCGCAAGCAGCATCCGGCCTTTGGACGCGGTACCTTCCGCATGCTCTACCCGCGCAACCGCAAGATCCTGGCTTATATCAGACAGCATGAGGATGACGTGATCCTCTGCGTGGCGAACCTGTCCCGCGCGGCACAGGCGGTAGAGCTCGACTTGCATGACTGGAAGGGCATGGTGCCGCTGGAAGTAACCGGCCGCTCGCCCTTCCCGCCGATCGGCGACCTGCCCTATCTCGTGACGCTTCCAGCCCACGGCTTCTACTGGTTCCACTTGACCAATGAGACGGAAGCGCCGCACTGGCACCAGCAGGTGCCGGACATCCTGCCTGAATTCATCACCCTGACGACCCGCGACGGAAGCATCCGGAACGCGCTTGAGGGTCGTGAAGGCCGCCAGTTCGAGGCCGAAACGCTGCCGCGCTTCCTGGAGCTGCAGCGCTGGTTCGGCGCCAAGGACAAGGCGATCCAGAGTGCAAAGCTTAAGACCTTGAGCGAACTGCCTGACACGAAGTTCGTGCTGGCAGTCTCCACCGTCAACCTTGGCGATCAGGAGCAGAAATACTTCCTGCCGCTGTCGTCCCGCTGGGGTGAGGAGCATATCGCCTTCGGCGCTCCAACGCTGTCCTATACGCTCGCCAAGCTGCGGCGCGGATCGCGCGTCGGCGCTCTGATCGACGGAGCCTACGATCCGGATCTGTCACTCGCGCTGCTCGATGGGCTGCGGCAGGGACTGGAACTTGAGGGTCCTGCCGGCCGCGTCGTCTTCAGGCCGAACGCACCGGCGGAGGCTTTCGCTGATGTGGATTCACCCCATCCGACCGGCATCGAGCAGAGCAACGTGTCGATCATCTGCGGTGACTCCGTCATCCTGAAGATCTACCGCCGCCTGCGTCCGGGGCCTCAGCCTGAGGTCGAGATGGCCCGCTTCCTCACCAACGAAACGGACTTCAAGGGCATGCCCGCCTTCATGGGCAGCATCGACCATGAAACACAGGACGGCGAATGCACGGTGCTTGCCACCGCCTTCAGCTTCGTCCGCAACCAGGGCGATGCCTGGTACGCGCTGACCTCCGCACTTCAGCGTCACCTCCAGGATTGGGAAGCCCTCCGAACCTCCGCCACACCTGAGACGGAACAGGAGCCAGCTTTCCCACGTGAGCTCGAGGTTGGCGAACGGCTGGGCCGTCGCACGGCAGAGCTTCACGCAGCCCTTGCCACCCCAACGGAAGATGCGGACTTTGCGATGGAGCCGACCGCACAGGCTGATGTCCTTCTCTGGACGGAAGCTGCGCGCACCGACGTGGTGGAAATGTTCGATGCGCTCGAGCGGGCTTCTGCAGATAGCCTCACCGAGGGAGCGGCCGAGCTGCGCAACGAACTTCTGGCGAAGCACGACAGCACGCTCGAACGGCTGCAGCGTGGTCTGACGTTGACGCCTTCCGGCGGACGCACCCGGATTCACGGCGACTATCATCTGGGTCAGGTGCTGGTGGAGCACGACGAGTTCATCATCATCGACTTCGAAGGCGAGCCACGGCGGACTATCGAGGAACGCCGCGCGAAGATGTCCCCGCTCCGCGACGTGGCCGGAATGCTGCGCTCCATCGACTATCTCGCCCGCTCCATCCTGCGCGAGACCGTGCAGGGCCTGCCACCTGAGAGTGCTCGTGCTGCGCAGGAGCGGTTGCAGCTCTGGCGGGACACGACCGTTGCGCAGTTCCTGGAAGGCTACCGGTCCGAAATCGAAGGCTCTTCGGTCCACCCTGAGGATCGTGAATTCGAGACCGCACTCCTCGACCTGTTCCTGATCCAGAAGGCTGCCTACGAAATCATGTACGAACTCTCCAACCGGCCCGCTTGGGCGGAGCTGCCAATGTCGGGACTGCTGGAACTGCTCGGCGGAGAAGACGCATGACGGCCGCCTATGCTTCTGCCATGGCCAATGACATCCAGGCCATCGTACGCGGCCGCCATGGCAATCCGTTCGCCATCCTCGGCATGCATCAGGACGGCGGCGGCTGGCTCCGCGTCAACGTCTTCGCCCCGTCCGCAGGCCGCGTCTGGCTCATCGCCAAGGCTGACGGTTCCGAAGTCTGCGAGCTTGAGCGCATCCATCAGGAGGGCTTCTTTTCCGCCGATCTCGGCCAGCGCGAACCCTTCGACTACCGCCTTCGCTTTTCCGCCGGAGACGCCGAATGGACGGAAGACGACACTTACGCCTTCCCGCCGCTACTCGGCGAGATGGACGAGTATCTGCTGGGCGAAGGGCGGCATCTGGAGCTTTACAACCGTCTTGGCTCACATCCCATGACGCTTGAGGGTGTTGAGGGGGTGGGCTTCGCCGTCTGGGCCCCGAATGCCCGGCGTGTGAGCGTCGTCGGCAACTTCAACGCCTGGGACGGCCGCCGTCACCCCATGCGCAAACGCCTTGGCGTCGGCGTCTGGGAGCTCTTCATTCCCGGCCTCAAGGCGGGCGAGCTCTACAAGTACGAGATCATTGGCGTGCACGGGGAAGTGCTGCCGCTGAAATCGGATCCCGTAGCGCGCGCCCATGAACTGCCGCCCGCCACCGCCTCTGTCGTGTGTGACGGCGTGGATGCTTCCGCTCATGACGATCGCTGGCCCGCGCGCCGCGAAGAACTGCGGCGGGCCGACAAACCCATCTCGATCTACGAAGTGCATCTTGGCAGCTGGCGGCGCACTGCCGACGGCGAGATGCTCGACTACGACACGCTGGCAGACCAACTCGTGGACTACATTACGGATATGGGTTTCACCCATGTGGAGTTTCTGCCGGTCACCGAGCATCCGTTCAGCGGTTCCTGGGGCTATCAGCCAATTGGCCTCTTTGCGCCAACAAGCCGCTTCGGCTCGCCCGCAGCCTTCGCCCGCATGGTCGACCGGCTTCACGCAGCCGACATCGGCGTGATCCTCGATTGGGTTCCGGCCCACTTCCCGTCCGATGCGCACGGTCTCGTCCGCTTCGACGGCACTGCTCTCTATGAGCACGAAGACCCGCGCCTCGGCTTCCATCAGGACTGGAACACGCTGATCTATAACTTCGGTCGGCTGGAGGTCGCGAACTTCCTCACCGCCAGCGCCCTCTACTGGCTGGATGAGTTCCGCATTGACGGCCTGCGAGTCGATGCCGTGGCTTCCATGCTCTACCTCGATTATAGCCGCGAGCCCGGCCAATGGATCCCGAACCGCTACGGCGGCCGTGAAAACCTCGACGCGGTCGATTTCCTGCGCAACACCAACCAGCTTGTCACGACCCGCCATCCCGGCGCGCTGATGATCGCGGAAGAATCCACCGCCTGGCCCGGTGTCAGCCGCACCGTCGATGATGGCGGCCTTGGTTTCTCGTTCAAGTGGAACATGGGCTGGATGCACGACACGCTCGACTACATGCAGCATGATCCGATCCACCGCCGCCACCTTCATCACAAGATGACCTTCGGCCTCGTCTATGCCTGGTCGGAAAACTTCGTCCTGCCGCTTAGCCACGACGAGGTTGTGCACGGCAAGGGTTCGCTGATCGGCAAGATGCCGGGCGACCCCTGGCAGAAATTCGCCAACCTCCGTGCCTATCTCTCCTTCATGTGGGCGCATCCGGGCAAGAAGCTGCTGTTCATGGGCGGCGAGTTTGCGCAGGAACGCGAGTGGAACCATGACCAGTCGCTCGACTGGCATCTGCTCGACGACCCGATGCACAAGGGCGTGCAATCGCTGGTGCGCGGGTTGAACCACCTTTATGCCGCAGAGCCTGCACTCCACGAACTCGACACGGAGCCTGCCGGGTTCGACTGGCTGGAAGCAAATGACGCAGAGAACAGCGTCTTCTCCTTCATACGGCGTAGCCGCGGCGACGTCAGCCCCGTCGTTGTGGTCTGCAACATGACGCCCGTTGTCCGTGAAAACTTCCGCATTGGCGTTCCCCGCGCCGGACAATGGAGCGAAATCCTGAACAGTGACGCTGCCGAATTCGGCGGCTCCAACGTGACCAACCCTCCCATCCCCTCCCAACCGGTTGCCTGGCACGGTCAGAGCCAGTCCATCGAAATCACTCTTCCCCCGCTGGCAGTCGTATTCCTCAAATCGGAAAGCTAAATCATGCCGCGTGCCCGCCGTATTCTTGAAGGATCTCCCTTTCCTCTTGGCGCCCATTGGGACGGGTCAGGCGTAAACTTTGCGCTGTTCTCGGCCAATGCCACCAAAGTAGAGCTCTGCCTGTTCGATGATTCAGGTCGCCGCGAGACCGAACGCGTAGTGCTGCCTGAATATACGCACGAGGTCTGGCACGGATATCTGCCGGATGTTCGGCCTGGTCAGCTATACGGCTACCGCGTGCACGGCCCCTACGCGCCGGAGGCTGGCCACCGCTTCAACCCCAACAAGCTGCTACTTGACCCCTATGCGCTGGAACTGCGGGGCGACATCCGCTGGCACGATTCCGTGTTCGGCTACCGCGTCGGCCATCCGCGCGAGGATCTGTCGTTCGACCGCCGCAACTCATCCTTTGTCATGCCGAAATGCGTGGTTGTCGACCCGGCCTTCACCTGGGGCGAAGACCAGAGGCCACGTCATCCGTGGCACAACACGATCATCTACGAAGCCCATGTGAAGGGCATGACCGCGCTCAACCCGGAGCTGCCGCAACGCTTTCGCGGCACGTTCGAAGGGCTGGCGGACCCGAGCGCCATCGATCATCTGGTGAAGCTCGGCGTAACCGCAATTGAGCTGATGCCCGTTCACGCCTTCTACGACGACCGCTATCTCGTCGAGAAAGGGCTGGTGAACTACTGGGGCTACAACACGGTCGGCTTCTTCTCGCCCGCACCCCGCTACCTCTCGCCCGGCAGCAACATCAACGAGTTCAAGCTGATGGTCCGCCGCCTGCACGAGGCGAACATCGAAGTGATCCTCGACGTCGTCTATAACCATACGGCGGAGGGTAACCAGATGGGTCCCACCCTCTCCTTCCGCGGCATAGACAACGCCAGCTACTACGTACTGGGCGACGACAAGCGCTATTATTTCGACACGACCGGCTGCGGCAACACCGTAAATATGCGCAATCAGCGCGTCTTGCAGATGGTGATGGACTCGCTGCGCTACTGGGTAACGGAATGCCGCGTCGACGGTTTCCGCTTCGATCTTTCGAGCTCGCTTGGCCGTGACCGCGCGGAATTCGACCACAACGCCGTGTTCTTCGAGGCTGTGCGGCAGGACCCGATCCTCTCCGAGGTGAAGCTGATCGCCGAGCCCTGGGATATCGGGCCGGATGGCTATCAGCTTGGCAACCATCCGCCCGGCTGGGCCGAGTGGAACGATCAGTATCGCGACACCGTCCGCTCCTTCTGGAAGGGCGATGACGGCGGCGTGAAGCGCCTCGCGCCCCGGCTACTGGCCTCGAGCGACATTTTTGACCGGCGTGGTCGCCGGCCCTGGTCGAGCGTCAACTTTGTCGCCGCCCACGACGGCTTCACGTTGATGGATGTGGTCAGCTACGACGGCAAGCATAACGAGGCGAATGGCGAGGACAACCGCGACGGCCATGACCACAACCTCAGCCACAACTGGGGCGCTGAAGGACCTACCGAAGACCAGGCGATCAACGAGACGCGCGACCGCCTGCGCCGCTCCATGCTGGCCACGGTTCTCTTCTCGCAGGGCACGCCGATGATCCTGATGGGCGACGAGGTCGGCCGCTCGCAGGGAGGCAACAACAACGGCTATTGCCAGGACAACGAGATCAACTGGCTGACCTGGGAAGACCGCGGTGAGCGCGAGGAAGCGTTCCTCGATTTCGTCGCCAAACTGATCGCCATCCGGCGTGACCGCCTGCTGCTGCGTCAGCCTCGCTTCCTGCACGACCGGGAGACCACACGGGGTGAGCGCGAGATCCAGTGGCTCTGCCCCACCGGACAGGAGATGGAAGGCGGCCACTGGGACGATCCGGCTACCAAGGCTCTGATGGTGCTGCTCAACGGCGACAGCGAAAGCGTGCTGCTGCTCATGAACGCATCGCACGAGGACGTTGAGTTCCAGCTCCCGGAACGCGAGGGCGGCTGGAAGGTTCTGGTCGACACGGCAGAGGGGCTGGCTGATCCCCTCGGCAGGAAGACGGCGGAGACGACCTTCAACCTGCCGCCCCGCTGCCTTCAGCTTGTGGAGGCGAAATATGCCTAGCATTGGCGCGCAGCACTGGGGCGCAAGGCTTCTGGACGATGGCGAGGCACATTTCCGACTTTGGGCGCCCGCGCTACATACGCTTGCCGTCGAGATCGACGGCAACGCCGTTGCCATGAACCCGGAAGCGGATGGCTGGTTCGGCGTCACGGCGCCGGCCTTGCCCGGTGCGCGCTACCAGTTCCTGCTGCCGGATGGAACGCGCGTGCCTGACCCGGCTTCGCAGGCTCAAGCGGCTGACGTGCACGGCCCCTCCCTCCTCGTCGACCAGGAAGCCTATGAATGGCGCAGCTCCGACTGGCTTGGGCGGCCGTGGGAAGAGGCTGTGGTCTACGAACTCCATGTCGGCACCTTCACGCCCGAGGGCACATTTGCTGCAGCGAACCAGCGGGTCGAACATCTGGCAAGCCTCGGCATCACGGTGATCGAAATCATGCCGGTTGCTCAGTTCGGAGGAACGCGTGGCTGGGGCTACGACGGCGTTCTTCCCTATGCGCCGCACAACGCATATGGCTCGCCCGACGACATGAAGGCCTTCATCGACACCTGCCATGAGCATGGCGTGATGGTGCTGCTCGACGTGGTCTACAACCACTTCGGTCCGGATGGTAACTACCTCTCCGCCTATGCGCCCGACTTCTTCGACCCAAGCCGCAACACGCCGTGGGGTGCAGCCATCGCCTATGAACGCGAGCCCGTGCGCCAGTTCTTCATCGACAATGCGCTCTACTGGCTTCGCGACTTCCGCCTCGACGGCCTGCGCTTCGACGCCATCGACCAGATCAAGGACGACAAGTCGGACGAGGAAATTCTCGTCACCATCGCCCGACGCATCCGCGAATCCTTTCCCGAGCGCCACGTCCATCTGACGACGGAAGATAACCGCAACGTCACCCACCTCCACGAGCGCGGCCCCGACGGTAAGGTGGAGCTCCACACAGCCGAGTGGAACGATGACTTCCACAACGTCTGCCACGTCATCGCGACTGGCGAGACGGACGGCTACTATCAGGATTTCGCTGACGACATCTGGACAAAACTCGCCCGCTCGCTTGCAGAAGGCTTCATCTATCAGGGCGAACCTTCGCCTCATCAGGAGAGCGAACCGCGCGGCAAGCCTTCGGCGCACCTGCCGCCCGCGAGTTTCGTCAACTTCCTGCAGAACCACGACCAGACCGGCAACCGTGCGCTGGGCGAACGGCTGACGACGCTCACCGACCCGCATGCGCTGGAAATGCTGCAGGCAATCCTGCTCCTCTTTCCGGCGATCCCGTTGGTCTACATGGGCGAAGAATATGGAGAGACGCGGCCCTTCCTCTTCTTCACGGACTTCACCGGAGATCTGGCCGTAGCCGTCCGCGAGGGACGGCGCAGGGAGTTCGCCGACTTTACCAGCTATCAGGGAGAAACTGTCCCGGACCCCAACGCGCTCAACACTTTCAACCAGAGCAAGCTCGACTGGGAGAAGCTTGATACGCCAGAAGGCAAGGCCCAGCTCGCCCGCTTCCGCAATCTGCTGGACCTGCGACAGAAGCACATCGTGCCACTGCTCAAAAATGCGGGCGGAAACTACGGCCGCGTCGTTGCTGTCGAAGAAGGAGCGCTCGCCATCGATTGGCAGCTGGGCGAGAAACTGCTGCAGCTACGCTGCAATTTCACTGAGCAGGAACTGACCCTGCCGGAACCGCGCGGTGTTTGCCTCTACAGCTATCCCGGCGCGGCGGACGCGGCGGCCAGCTCACCGCACCTGCGCCCGCAGTCCCTGACGATTTGGCTGGAGTAGTTAGAGCAGCTCAGACTTTCACAGAAACTCTGAACTGCTCTAGCTCTTTGTTTTTTTGGCGGTTCCAGACGAAAAAACCGGTTCCCACTTTTCCTGGAACCGCTCTAATCCCTTTCACCACGCAGCTCGCGGGCAGCCTGCTCCCAGTGGCGTTCGTGTCCGCCCTCTGGATAACCTTCTTCCTCCCAGATCTGGTAGGCACGGCGGCGGATGGCTTCCTCATCCGTTGCCCGCTCGGCACTCTCGTCCAGAGATGCATTTCCCTGATCCGGAAAGCTCGGATGCACTGCTCCGCTCTCCTGCTGGAAGCCGGTGCCATGGATGGAAGGAGCCTCACCCGGCGTTCCCTCGGCAATTTCGTTGCCGCGCACCGGCACCTCTGAAGGGTTGGTGGCCTTGGTCGACGTTTTGCGGCGGGGCTGAGCTGGCTTGCTGGTGAGCTTTGCGTTCAACGTAGTCTCCTTCGTGGTCAGTTGCCGCATCGGGTTGGACGGTCCAAACACTGCAACAACATCCAGAAGGGAAAATGGTTCATCCAACAAAAAACCGCCACCAACTGCACGCTGATGACGGTTTCGAAAATGCTCAGCTTGCGCCGATTATTCCCACTCGATCGTGCCTGGCGGCTTCGAGGTCACGTCGTAGACGACGCGGTTGATGCCGCGGACTTCGTTGATGATGCGCGTCGCAGCGCGGCCAAGGAAGTCCATGTCGTAGTGGTAGAAGTCAGCCGTCATGCCGTCGACCGAGGTCACCGCACGCAGCGCACAGACGAATTCGTAGGTGCGTCCGTCGCCCATCACGCCAACTGTCTGGACCGGCAGCAGCACGGCAAAGGCCTGCCAGATCGCGTCGTAGAGACCAGCCTTGCGGATCTCGTCGAGGTAGATCGCGTCAGCCTGGCGCAGGATGTCCAGCTTCTCGCGCGTCACGCCGCCGGGGCAGCGGATGGCAAGGCCCGGACCCGGGAACGGATGGCGGCCGATGAAGTGTTCCGGCAGGCCGAGTTCTGCGCCAAGAACGCGAACCTCGTCCTTGAAGAGCTCACGCAGCGGCTCCACCAGCTTCATGTTCATGCGCTCAGGAAGACCGCCGACATTGTGGTGCGACTTGATCGTGACCGAAGGACCGCCCGTAAAGGAAACGCTTTCGATGACGTCCGGATAAAGCGTGCCCTGCACGAGGAAGTCGGCGCCGCCAAGCTTCTTGGCCTCTTCCTCGAAGACTTCGATGAAGAGACGGCCGATCGTCTTGCGCTTCTTCTCCGGGTCAACTTCGCCCTCGAGCTGCGACAGGAACTTGTCGGAAGCATCGACGAGAATGAGCGGCAGGTTGTAGTGCTCGCGGAACATCTGCACGACCGAAGCGGCTTCATCCTTGCGCATAAGGCCGTGGTCGACGAGGATGCAGGTAAGCTGGTCGCCAACGGCCTCGTGGGCCAGAAGGGCTGCAACTGAGGAGTCGACGCCGCCCGAAAGCGCGCAGATCACCTTGCCCGAACCAACCTGCTTGCGGATCGCCTCGACAGCCTGCTCGCGGTAGGCGGCCATGGTCCAGTCGCCCTTGAGGCCGGCGATGTGATGCACGAAATTCGCGATCAGCTTCGCGCCGTCCGGGGTGTGAACCACTTCGGGGTGGAACTGCACACCGTAGTACTTGCGCTTGTCGTCGGCGATAGCCGCGAAGGGCGCGCCAGCGGAGGTACCAACAACGCGGAAGCCTTCCGGCAGTCCCGTGACGCGGTCGCCGTGGCTCATCCACACCTGATGGCGGGTGCCCGGGGCCCAGAGGCCGTCAAACAGGGCGCAGCCGTCAGCGATGTCAAGGAACGCGCGGCCGAACTCGCGATGATCGCTCGACTCTACCTTACCACCCAGCTGCGCGCAGAGCAGCTGCTGGCCGTAGCAGATGCCGAAGATCGGCAGGCCGGACTGGAAGATGATGTCAGGAGCGCGTGGGCTGCCGATATCGACGGTGGAAGCTGGGCTGCCCGAGAGGATGACAGCCTTGGGCTGGAGGCGCTCGAACGCCTCTTCAGCGGATTGGAAGGGCGCGATTTCAGAATAGACGCCCGCCTCACGCACGCGACGCGCGATAAGCTGCGTGACCTGGCTTCCGAAGTCGACGATCAGGACTGTTTCTGGGTGGTGTGAAATGCTCATGGCGAGGCTTTAATTAAGGTCCGGTTCAAGTGCAATCGCATAAACCTGAACGATTGCGTTTTCCTACAAGGGATTGGCCCTGCCGAGCCGCGTATCCCGCATTCCATTCGTCACGTGTTAATCTACACTTTTCTCCAGCAGCGCGAAGAAGAATCCATCGGTTCCCGTTGTCGCGGGTGACAGCGTGATCCCGCCGTTAGCGCCCGTCCGGATCTTGTTGAGCGATGCGGCCGGAAAACGATCCTGCCAGAGCGCGGCGTGGTCGGCGAGCCTGAAGCCGGGGTTGCGGCTGAGAAAGCCCTGCACCTGCTCGCCGTTTTCCTGATCGAACACCGAACAGGTGATATAGGCGAGCGTCCCGCCCGGCTTCACATAACGTGCGACGTCATCGAGGATCGCCGCCTGCTCCGCCATCCGCGTATCAAGCTGCAGCTGGGTCAGCCGCCACTTGGCATCCGGCCTGCGCCGCCATGTGCCCGAACCGGTGCAGGGCGCATCCACTAGAACAAGGTCCAGATGGCCTTCGAGCTCTGCAAGACGCGCGGCCTGGCTCACGACCTGCACATTGCGGCATCCTGCTCGCTGCACGCGATCATGGATCGGCTGCAGCCGCTGCGGATCGGCGTCGAAAGCAAAAATCTGACCCTGGTTCTGCATGCGTGCGGAACAGGCAAGCGTCTTGCCACCGGCGCCAGCGCAGAAATCCAGCACCTGCATGCCCGGTGCCGCCCCCGCGAGTTCCGCAACGATCTGCGATCCTTCGTCCTGCACCTCGAACCAACCTTCCTGGAAGGCCGGCGTGCTCTGCAGGTTCGGGTGCCTGCCGTTGCCATTTATGGCTGGGATGCGGACGCCGTGGTGGGCGATCCTGGCCGCTTCTGCCCCGTGCGCTTCAAGCGCCTCCAGAACCTTACCACGCGTTGACTTCAACGTATTCACGCGCAGATCGAGCGGCGGCCGCTCGCAAAGCGCCTCGCTCTCCCTCACCCAATCATCGCCAAAAGCTTGCTGGACGAGCGGCAGGCACCAGTCGGGTGCATTGGCGCGAGCAATCTCGGGCATTTCGGCGACGTTCTTGCTTGTCACGCTCGCGCGCTCAGCTTCCGTTACCGGCGGCGGCGCGAAACTGTCTCCGGCGATCGAGGCCGTGAGCGCATCAACGTTGAGACCGTTTTCGAAAAGGTACGAGCCGAGGACCAGCGCGCGCGGCAAGCTTTCGCCAAACAGCCACGCGGCGGCATCCTTGCGGCGCAGTGCGCCATAGACGAGATTGCCGATGGCGGCGCGGTCGCCGGATCCGGCGAAGCGATGCGACAGGCCCCAATCACGCATGGCATCGGCGGCGGGTCGATTTCGAGTCTCGATATCCTCAAGAACTTCAATTGCGGCTGCCAGCCTGCCACCAAGACGCATGGCCTATCCTTTCCGGTTTACCCGATCAGACGCTTAGCTAAGCTCACTCGAACCGATTAGCAAGCCACAGCGGGTGAGGCATGATGGCCAATGTGAGAAAGCACCTCACGAAAAGAAGAAGGGCGCGGATGTCTCCGCGCCCTCCCCCATCGTAAAAGTTATCCAGCTTACTCGGCTGCCGACTGCTCTTCGAGCGAAACGGCGGTTGCCTCGTAGCCGTGTGCTTCCTTCAGCGCGCGGCGAACACCGGCTTCGTATTCCGGATGCACGAGCTTGAAGTGGCCAAGCTGACGCTCAACGATGAAGCCCGGAACGCCGCCCATCGCAGCAGCGATGTTCTTGAACAGGCGCTCACGCTGGCCAGCGTCGAACAGCTCGAACAGGGCGCGCGGCTGCGAGTAGTCGTCGTTGCCAACGCGGTGGTCGTAGCGAGCGGCGTCGCCGGAGATGCGCAGCGGGGGCTCCTTGGCAGCCGGGCTCTCGACCGGGCCGTTGAAGGAGTTCGGCTCGTAGTAGACGTCCGGGTTGCCGGTCTTCAGGCCGCCATAGACGTTCATCTGACCATCGCGGTGATAGTGATGAACCGGGCAGCGCGGCTGGTTGACCGGGATCGACTCGTAGTGCGTGCCGAGGCGGTGACGGTGTGCGTCCGCATAGGAGAACACGCGCGCCTGCAGCATCTTGTCCGGCGAGAAGCCGATGCCGGGAACGATGTTCGACGGCGAGAAGGCAGCCTGCTCGATTTCCGCGAAGTAGTTGTCCGGGTTGCGGTTCAGCTCCATCACACCGATTTCGATCGGCGGGTATTCCGAATGCGGCCAGACCTTCGTCAGGTCGAACGGGTTGTAGGAGGTCTTCTCAGCGTCGAGCTCAGGCATGATCTGAACCTGGACGGTCCACTTCGGGAACTCGCCGCGCTCGATGCCGCCGAACAGCTCTTCCTGATAGCTCTCGCGGGTCTTGGCGATGACCTTCTCAGCTTCCTCGTTCGTGTAGAACTTGTGGCCCTGCTGGGTCTTGAAGTGGAACTTCACCCAGTAGCGCTCGCCAGCGTCGTTCCAGAACGAGTAGGTGTGCGAGCCGTAGCCGTTCATGTACATCGGAGCAACCGGCAGGCCGCGGTCGGACATGAGGATCGTAACCTGGTGCAGGCTCTCGGGCGAAAGCGACCAGAAATCCCACATAGCCGTTGCCGAACGCAGGTTGGTGCGCGGATGACGCTTCTGCGTGTGGATGAAGTCCGGGAACTTCAGCGGATCGCGGATGAAGAACACCGGCGTGTTGTTGCCGACGAGGTCCCAGTTGCCTTCCGGCGTGTAGAACTTGATGGCAAAGCCACGAACGTCGCGCTCGGCGTCGGCTGCACCCATCTCACCGGCAACGGTGGAGAAACGCAGAAGCAGCGGCGTCTCGGCGCCAGGCTGCAGTGCCTTCGCCTTGGTGTACTTGGAGATGTCGCCGGTGATCTTCAGCGTACCATATGCACCCCAGCCCTTGGCATGGACGGCGCGCTCCGGAATACGCTCACGGTTCTGGTGGGCCAGCTTCTCGATGAGCTGGTAATCGGTCAGAAGGACCGGGCCACGCTCGCCGGCGGTCAGCGTATTCTGGTTGTCCGGAATCGGAGAACCAGCAGTCGTCGTCATAATTGGCTTATCAACCATGCCTTTTGCACCTCACCCAATAAAAGCTCGTGCGCTGGATGCGCACTGGAATCACTGAAGCTTCCTAGAATGGTTCTAACATAGCCGATCGCTTCAATAATTTCCAATTGCATTTGCTGTTCGCGATGATAAGATTTTCTTATCATGCGATTGACCCTGAAACAGCTCGCCTACTTTGAGTATCTCGCTGAAACAGGCCACTTTGGTCGCGCGGCCCAGGAGGCCGGCGTCACGCAACCAGCCCTTTCCGCCCAGATCGCCGAGATGGAAGGCCAGCTTGGCATACGCCTGTTCGAGCGGGGCCGCGGCTCCATCCGCCTGACCGCCGAAGGCGCTGAACTTCGCCCGCGCATCCAGCGCATCCTGAGCGAAGTTGAGGATCTGGAACGTGCCGCCATGCGCGGCAGGGATATTCTCGAGGGCCGTTTTCGGCTAGGAGTTATCCCCACCGTTGCGCCCTATCTGCTCCCCTATCTCCTCCCGCTCCTAAAGGAAGCATTCCCCAAGCTGCAGCTCGAGGTGCGGGAATCCGTCACCGACACCTTGCTTGAGGAGGTGAGCAACGGGCATCTCGATGCGCTGATTGCCGCCGAGCCGCTCTCAGCCAGTGGCATCGATCATATCCCGCTCTTCGAGGACCACTTCCTGCTCGCCGTACCAACCGCAGAGGTTCCCCGCATTGCCCCTCCGGTGGCCCATGAGGCGATGGCGCTTGAACGCCTGATGCTGCTGGAGGAAGGTCACTGCATGCGGGCGCAGGCGCTCGCACTCTGCAGCAAGGTTGAGCCGGTCGCGATGCAAAGCTTCGGCGCGACGAGCCTCGCCACCCTCCTGCACATGGTTTCCCACGGGTTAGGTGTGACGCTGATCCCTGAAATCGCCCGGGAAACGGCGGAGCGGCTGCCGGGCGTCAGCGCCCTGCCCTTTGTCGCGCCCTCGCCTTCACGCACCATCTGCCTTGGCTGGCGGACGACCAATCCCCGAAGCGAAGATCTCCAGTCGCTCTCCGACTGCATAAGAAAAGCCCACCGCAAGGCAGTGGGCTTGGAAAAATAGTCGTTTGGAGCGGCGTACTTAGCGGCCGCCGTGATAGTTCGGGCTCTCGCGCGTGATGGTCACGTCATGCGCATGGCTTTCCCGCAGGCCTGCACCCGAAATGCGGACGAAGGTAGCCTTCTCCTGGAACGCCTTGATGTCGCCCGCGCCGACATAGCCCATGGCAGCCTTGAGACCGCCGGCGAGCTGGTGCAGGACACCGGAAACCGGACCCTTGTAGGGAACCTGGCCCTCAACACCTTCCGGCACAAGCTTCAGCGTGTCGCGCACTTCCGCCTGGAAGTAGCGGTCGGCCGAGCCGCGCGCCATGGCGCCAACGGAGCCCATGCCGCGATAGGCTTTGAACGAGCGGCCCTGGTAGAGGTAAACCTCACCCGGCGTCTCATCGGTACCGGCGAGCAGCGAGCCGACCATGGCTGCGTCCGCACCAGCAGCAATCGCCTTGGCGAGATCGCCGGAATACTTGATGCCGCCGTCTGCGATGACGGAAATGCCATGCTTGCGGGCGACATTCACCGCACCCATGATGGCGGCGAGCTGTGGTACGCCAACGCCTGCGACGATACGGGTGGTGCAGATAGAGCCCGGTCCGATACCAACCTTCACGGCGTCTGCGCCGGCATCGATAAGGGCCAGCGTGCCCTCCGGCGTCGCCACGTTGCCCGCGATGATCTTGACGTTGCCGGAAATCTTCTTGGCGCGGGTAACAGCGTCGAGCACGCGCTGAGAATGGCCATGCGCAGTGTCAATCACCAGGAAATCGACGCCACCATCGATGAGACGCTCAGCACGCTCGAAACCATCATCACCAACGCTGGTGGCTGCGGCAGCGCGCAGGCGGCCGTGCTCATCCTTGCTGGCGAACGGGTTCAGCTGCGACTTTTCCATGTCCTTGACGGTGATCAGGCCCACGCAATTGCCGGCATTGTCGACCACCAGCAGCTTTTCGATGCGATGCGCGTGCAGCAGGCGCTTGGCCTCGTCCTGCCGAACATTCTCGGTGACGGTGACGAGGTTCTCGTGCGTCATCAGCTCGCGGATCGGCTGGTTCGGATTGGAGGCAAAGCGCACGTCACGGTTGGTGAGGATGCCGACGAGCTTGCCGGTCGTGTGACCGCCCTGGCCGCCATTCTCCACCACCGGAATGCCGGAAATGCGGTGCTGCGCCATCAGCGCCATCGCGTCGGCGAGGGTTGCTTCCGGCCCGATGGTGAGCGGGTTCACCACCATGCCGGACTCGAACTTCTTGACCTGGCGGACTTCTTCGGCCTGCTCGGCCGGGGTCAGGTTGCGGTGGATGACGCCAACGCCGCCGGCCTGCGCCATGGCGATCGCGAGCTTCGACTCGGTCACCGTGTCCATTGCGGCGGAAAGGATCGGAAGGTTCAGCTCCACGCCGGCGATCGTGGTGCCGACGTTGACCTCGCCCGGCATCACATCCGAGTGGCCCGGCTGAAGAAGCACGTCGTCAAAGGTGAGTGCTTCGAACCCTGTCGCAGTTTCTATGATTTTTGCCATTGCCAGTCCTCGGAATAGAAAAAGCCGGCCCGTGCAATAGCAAGGACCCGCACTGGAAAATTCCCTTTCAGGATTGGCGGCGGTTCGTACCACTTCCGGAACAAAAATGAAAGCCGTTAACGTGTCGCAACAGCGAACTTGTTGCAGTCAGCCGTAAAACGCCACGGGATGGCCGTAGCCATCCAGCCGGTTAGTCTTCGTCGTCGCCATCTTCGACTGGTACATCCTTCCGGCCCTTGAAGTTGCGCGCGAGGATGTAAAGCTCCACCGATTCCGCCCGCGATGCCGGCGGCTTGACGTGATGGACGGAGGCAAAATGCTGCTTGAGCATGGTGAGCACGTCACCTTCCGCCCCGCCCTGGAACGTCTTCGAGAGGAAGTGTCCTCCGGGCTTCAGCACGGAAATGGCAAAATGGGCCGCCGTCTCGCAAAGGTGCATCGTGCGGATATGGTCGGTCCGCCGGTGCCCCGTTGTGGGCGCGGCCATGTCGGAGAGCACCACGTCAGGAGCGCCAGCCAGCGCCTCAATGAGCTTGTCCGGCGCATCATCGTCGAGAAAATCCGCCTGCAGGATGATCGCGCCCGCCATCGGATCCACGGGCAGATAGTCGATGCCGACCACGCTTGGCGATTCTGGCTTCGACTTCACCACCTGCGCCGCGATCTGGCACCAACCGCCCGGAGCCGCGCCGAGATCCACCACCTTCATGCCGGGCGCCAGGATCTTGTACTTTTCGTTGATCTCGATGAGCTTGTAGGCCGCGCGCGAGCGCATGCCCTCCGCATTGGCGCGATGCACGTACGGATCGTTGAGATGCCGTTCGAGCCACCGGCGCGACGAATTCTTGAGCCTGGTTTTCTTGACCCGGGTCTTCAGCTGACGGAGCCCGGTGCCAGCCTTCTTGTCTTTCATGATGCTCTCGCTGCCGCATGGAACCGCTTGCGTCGCCAGACGCCGTCCCGTGCCATCATTTCACTCAGCATGCCTTCGCGCAGGCCACGGTCCGCAACCCTCAGTCGCTCCGACGGCCATTGCCGGCGTATCGCTTCCAGAATTGCACAACCCGCCAGAACCAGGTCCGCCCGTTCCTCGCCGATGCAGGGATTGGCCTTTCGCTGGTCAAAGCTCCAGCCAAGGATGCGCTCGATCATGCTGTCCACATGTTCACGGTCGAGCCAGAGGCCGTCCACCCGCCGCCGATCATAACGGCGCAGGCCGAGATGCACACCAGCAAGCGTGGTCACCGTTCCGGACGTGCCCAGCAGATGGAACCTATCACCTGCGGAAACATGCTTGAGGCTGTTCGCCCCTTCAAAGCCGCGCAGGAGATCGCTGACATTTGCGACCATCGCCTCGAAGTTCTCAGGCGTCACATCGCGACCGCCGAAGCGTTCCGCAATCGAAACGACCCCCACCGGCAGCGACGTCCAGGCAACGATATGATCGGCAAGCCTTCCGGTTCGCTTCTTGGTGAGATCCACCAGCGCGATCTCGGAAGAACCGCCGCCGATATCGAACAGCACGAGGCCGTCAGTATCACGTCCGACAAGCGAACTGCAGCCGGCGACGGCAAGCCGCGCCTCGGTCTGCCGGTCGATGATCGTGAGTGCCAGCCCGGTCTCCTTCTTGACGCGCGTGAGGAAATCCTCGCCGTTGGCAGCCGAGCGACAGGCTTCCGTTGCAATCAGCTGCATGCCGGAAAACGTCTTGCCCTCAAGCTTCTGCGCGCAGATGGCGAGCGCGCCGAGCGCCCTGTCCATTGCCGCATCGCCAAGCCGGCCATTCGCCGACAGCCCTTCACCCAGCCGCACGATTCGCGAAAATGCGTCGACCACGCGGAATCGCCCGGGCTTGCTCGGCGAAGCGATGAGCAGCCGGCAATTGTTGGTTCCGAGATCGAGCGCTGCATAGAGCCGTTCGGCCGGCTTGCTGAGCGCATACCGGGTCGAAGCGCTCTTCTCGCGTCGCTGGCGATTCTCATGGGAGGGAGCCGATTCGGCAGCCGCGGTCGGCTGACCTGCTTTGGCCTGTCCTTGAACCGCCGGTACAGTGGTCTGTCCTGACGACTCACCACCCCGCATAAAGACGCGATTGCGGCTGCGCTTTCTCTTGCGCTTCCGTGTGCGTTTTACCGGCTCCGTGCCCGTTGGGGCGGGAGCCGCTTTTGGCCGTTGTCCCTGCGGATTCCGGCCACCCCTGGCGGGGGTGTGATCGCGAGCAGCCCTCGCAACCGGCGGTGCGTCACGTTGATCGTGGTCCACCGCTAATCCTTTCACGCCGTACGTCCATCTTGCGATGTGCGGCGTATCATCTCTTGTTGAGACCAGATTAGCAGTCTCTGGCCAAATGACCAAGAGGCACGGACACATTTGCGCTTTGTGCCTCGCGTAAAGTTGGGTTCCTGCACGCCAACTGCGACAGATCGGCCTTTCAGCACGGCTGACCTGTTAAATTGTCAATTTTGATCATCAAGGTGGGTTGACTATGCGTGAGGCATCAGTAAATAAGCGCCCATCGAGTTGCTACCGGCTCGACGGACTTGGCGAAAGCCTGTTGGGGAATAGGTTAACGGTAGACCCACGGACTCTGACTCCGTTAGTCCTGGTTCGAATCCAGGTTCCCCAGCCATTCAAATACCAAGCTATTGATTTCTCTGTCGAATTCGGTCTCTGCGAATCCTAAAGGGGTCGTTTGCCACTTGTGCACAAAACTGAGGCACAGGGCTGAGGCACATTCGGACTGCCGCGCCCGCAAGTCGCAAGGGCAGTCCGGCATGGCGAGACGTCACGAAGTCCAGAATCTTATCCGCAGAGGCAACGTGTTCTACTGGCGGCCGCGCATCCCGAGACAGTTCTCCAGAATCGCCAACAGCCACCTTTCTCTTTCACTCCACCACAGCTGTTATATGAAGGCTGGGTACATGGTGCGGCGACTGAACACACTGCTCCACGAGATGAAGATGAAACCCATGGCCGCATTGACGACGAAAGAACAACTGGAGGCGCTGTTTCGCACCGAGGCTGCTCGCATGGTCGATCATCTCGACAACCTCCAATTTGCGGCGCGCCGGACTGGCACCGATCCACTGCTGGCGCTGCGGGCAGATCTTGAAGTGGGCTGGAGCTACAGACTTATCGAGCTGTTTGGCACCATGCGTCGCCTGGATTTCAGTGCCAATTGCCCGGGTCGCAAAGTCCTTGAGCGCGAAGGCATTCCGGAAGGCAGCATCGCCGTGATCGCAGAGACATTCGCGCAGGAACAAGCCGAATGCAGGCGAGCGCCGTTCGAAAAGGCACTGCGCGGCGACATGGCAGAGCAAGGCATCCCTGATACGCTTGTCAACAGGGAACGCGCCACGGCAGAGCTCATGCGAGCGCGAGCGGACATGCTGCTTGCCTCACCTTTGCGCTACCCCGAAATGGAAGGACTTCAGCTCACACAGATCCTTGGGCATCGGGACGAAGAAACGTGGTCACCGACAGCAGACGACATCTCGGCCGCCAAGCCCGCAGCGACCTCGGCCCCTTTCGATCCCCATGTAGATCGCGGCGAGGATATTCTCGTACAATCATCAGAGCTGGAGCGGACCAGGGCTCATGACCATCACGTATCATTTGCCAATCAAGACGCAGAGATCGAAAGCGCGTCGTCCGTCGCAGAACAACCGGACGTAGTTGCGAACTTTCATCCCGTAGCGCGATCAAATCACCCAGACGGTCAGCCACTCCCGATATCCGAGTTCTCGCAAAAATGCGAAGCGCTGATTCGTAGCAAACGGACGTGGGAGGCGAAAACCGCGCAGGACGTCCGCGTCGTCGTCGACACCTTCGCAGCGATTCTCCTTGAATATGGCGTGTCCGACATCTCCGAGATCGAACAGTTTCATGTTGGTAAGCTGCGCGAGCATTTCGACGGGATTCCCGCACGGTACGGGCAGAGCGCGCGCATGCGCCAGCTTTCACCCAAGCAGCTTCGCGAAGCAGCAACCCAGATGGTTGAAACCGCGAAAGAGCGTCGCCAGCAGCTTCCGCAGATCGGGCTTGGAACCAATACTATACGCAAACACCTCGGCAATCTCGCCGAGTTCTTCCGCTACCTTCGCGGCCACGGATACGCGCTAAGAGAGCTGTCGATGGACGGCCTCAGACCCCCGAAGCTGAAATCGAGTGATATCAGGACACTGACGGAGAAGCCCGATCCGGAACGATTGCGCCCGATGTTTAAGATACCCGTTTTCACAGGTTGTCTGAATGCCGAAAACCAATCTGTCAAAGGCAAACAGGTTTACCACTGCGCTAATTATTTCGTACCGATGCTGCTGACCTATCTCGGAACCCGACGCAATGAGATCACCGGGCTAGCCGCTCGGGACATTGTGGAGACTCAAAACGGCTGGGCGATCGATATACGGATCAATCAGTTCCGGCGCATCAAGAATGCACAGTCGTTTCGGACGCTCCCAGTGCCGGACGAGGTACTCCGCCTTGGTTTTATCCCATACGTGCAGGCGATTCGCGATCTTGGCTATCAGGCATTGTTCCCGGAACTTCATCATCCAGAGAAATCCAACGATCACGGCGACCGGTTCTACGACGACTTCAAACCCCTAGTCGAGGCGTCGGATGATGTGGAGACATGGGATCGCTTCCTTCACGCGTTGCGTCATGGCCACGCCGACGCCCTGAAGCAGGCAGGCGTCAGCCCAGAGCTCATCAATGATATCTCGGGCCGCCTGAACAAGGATGAGACGAGTGTGCGATACACCAACGTTGCAGGCCTTCCGCTCATCCGGGCACTGCTTGCGAAATATCCGAACATCACCGAGCACCTCGAACCTGCCGAGTTGCGACTGCTGCCATGGGTTGCAAAGCGTCAACCCGCACCATGGACCAGAATGACCCGAGAAAAGCGGCTGGAGTATGGGCGAAAGGTGAGATCCCAGAGCGCAACGTTGCGCAAACAGGAAGGCTGAAGCACTTAGCTCGCATAGCAATGAGGAGCTTGAATCGTGGTGTGATCCTGGAACGGCGTCAGACAGACATAGTGGACTTCAGAGCCTTGCCTACAGCTTCGAGGATGGGGCGGACACGATAGCTCGCTATCGACTTCGTGGGAACGGGTTCATACTAACAATCGCACGAGTTTTGCCAGACTGCGGTCGCTCCAGTCGATCTTGTTGGCCTGAAGGTTGGGTGTGGCGGCCGCACGACGCACGTCTATGCATTTCTAACGGCACAATCCGGGCGCGCAAGCCGCGCTATGGGCAGATCGCAACATAGTGGGTTTCCATAGCGGAGAGGACAGTCTCAAATTTGAGTTCTGTTAGCGATGGTGACCGGGTGAAGAGTGGTCGTAGATTGAAGTATCATCAAGAACTCGACTGAAACATCGGCTATCTGCTGCCTCATCTCATCAGGGACCGTCAAAGAAACCTTCGGTGGTTCCTGTAGTGCAACATTACTGGCCTTGTACACCTAGATCATCCGTATTGATCACCCAATTCCACCGAAAGCCATTTCGCCCTTGTTCATACCCATAGCCATGGGGATTGCAGACGATACGGCTTCGTCCCACCCGAATGTCAAAAGCATGGTGGGTATGCCCGCAGATCCATAGATCCGGTGCTCGCGGTGAATGAAGAGTGTCGTGGAAAGCGTGTTTCCCGCATGCAAACAAGTAGTTTCCTCGGGCATCAGCGTAGACTGGTGGAGTACATGCGGGAT
>Ga0180218_1000327_pt1 | contig 55751 bp, 55 predicted proteins | sample eDN3rd37CKraftBY_FD_151334 | JGI IMG/M metagenome (GOLD analysis project Ga0180218, IMG submission 151334) | Enriched backyard soil microbial communities from Emeryville, California, USA - eDNA 3rd pass 37_C Kraft BY (version 2) (version 2) | ecosystem: Environmental > Terrestrial > Soil >... | reverse complement strand
GCGCGCGGTGTCGGCTGCGAACAGCAGCGGCAACAGCTTGGCGTCCGGATGATCGAGACTGGACAGCAGGATGACCTCGCGGTCGCTGACGTCGTTTCCGACCCTGAGATAGGTTTCCCCGTCAGGAAACTGACGATGCTCGATCGTGCCGACCTCTGCATCGAGCGCGGCGGATAGCGGCTGTGCCAGGGCCTCGCTGCCAGACAGCGCGAACAGCACGGGACGGTTCATAGCGCTTCAATCCCGAAGATCGGCCCGTCGCTCACCGCATAGGCCGCCGCATAGTCGAGCTCGCCCGGGCTCTCGGCATGAATGCTACACAAGGGAGCCCCGGCATCCACCATCTGGTTCAGCCGACACTGCAGCGCGACGCCGGCGGCCTTGGCCATCGGCGCGCCGGCAAGCTTCGCGACCGTCGCGAGCTTGCGATTGTCGATACTCACCAGGCGGCCGCTATAGGGAGCGATCATATCCTGTTGGAACCGGGCGACCGGTGGAGCCCGCATGCCGCCCTGCGCTTCGCAGATACGTTGGAACTTGGCCCAGGCCCGGCCGCTTTCGAGGCACGCCCGCGCACGCGCATAACCTTCGCGGGCCGGGGCTGCGTCCGCGAGCTCAAGCAGTCCTCCCGCCAGCTCGCAGGCCCGGTGGGCGAGATCCTCGGCGCCCGGCTGCCCCTGGAGCACGGCAAGGATATCCTGCGCCTCGAGCGCCGGACCGATGCCCCGTCCGATCGGCTCGGCGCCGGGGCCGCGCATCACGCGCGTGCGAAGCCCGAAGGCTTGGGCGACAGAGCTCAGCGCCCGCTCGAGCGTGTCGGCGGCATCGGCGCCGCGTACCTTGGCGGTCGGCCCGACCGGGATGTCGATGACCAGATGGGTCGCACCGGCCGCGATTTTCTTGGACAGCACCGAGGCGACCATCTGCCCGACGGCATCGATATCGAGCACCCGTTCCACGCCGATGATCACATCGTCGGCAGGGCTGAGGTTGACGGCGCCGCCCCAGGCGATGCAGCCGCCTTCGCGTTCGACCACCTTGCGGATTGCGGAAACGTCGAGGTCGACAGGTGCCAGCACCTCCATCGTGTCCGCCGTGCCGGCCGGTGAGGTGATCGCCCGCGACGATGTCTTGGGCATGATCAGGCCCTCCGCGGCCATGATCGAGACGATGATCGGCGTGGTGCGATTGCCCGGCAAGCCACCGACGCTATGCTTGTCGACGATGACCGTTCCGGGCCACTGCAATCGCTCGCCGACATCGACCATCGCCCTGGTCAGGCTGATCGTTTCGTCCGTATCGAGCGGGACCGCTGAGCAGGCCGTGACGAACGCCGAGAGATGGACATCGCTATAGCGTCGCTCGGCGATGTCGGTGATGATCGCTGAAAAAGCCCCGTCACTGAGACGATTGCCATAGATGCGCCGACGCACTTCGGCGAGCGAGGCGAGAGGCTGGGCGTGCGCGATCTCGACCGGATCGCCATCGCTGACGCCGAGCCGCTGCCATGCGGATTCGGAGAGGCCGATCTCGCCGGGCGCTGGAGTCTCCGCGGAGCTGTGCAGCAGCGAGACGACGATTTCCCGCCCGCCGGCGCGCAGCGCGACCTGCGCGCGGGACGCAAGACCTTCCGAGCGGCAGACGGGACAGTCGTGGCGCATGACCGCGATCAGATCGCTTCCGGCAGCCGACAGGCCGATGCGGCGTGCCCGCAGCGTCGTCGCGACAGGCTCTGCTTCGGCGTCCTCGATGATCCCGGGCTTCACGCGAGCATGCCCCAGCTACCCAGCGCCGGTACGCTGCATGCCCAACCCAGTTCCTCCGAGACACGCTTCGCCAGGACCTGGGCGCCGGTCGGCTCGCCATGGGTGACATAGACGTGGCGCGGGGCCTCGTGCAGCGACCCGAGCCAGCGCATGAGTTCGTCGCTGTCGGCATGCGCCGAGAGCATCGTCAGGTTGGCGACCTCGGCTTCGACCGGGATATACTCGCCGTGGATCTTGATCGTCCGGGCGCCGCCGATCATGGCGGCGCCGCGGGTGCCCGCCGCCTGGAAGCCCGAGAAGAGGATGAGGTTCTTCCCATCCGGCGCGAAGCGCTTGAGATGGTGGAGCACGCGGCCGCCCGTTGCCATTCCACTGGCCGAGATGATGACCTTGGGGGTGGGGTTGGCGGTGAGTTCCTTGGATTCCTCCACTTCGCGCACATAGTGCGCGACGCTGCACGCCGCTTCGCACTCGGCGCGAGCCAGGCGATGCTCGTCCATGAAATCGCACATCAGCCCGCTCGCGTTGATCGCCATCGGGCTGTCGAGGAAGATCGGGATGTCGCGGAGGCGTCCCTGCGCGCGCAGACGCGAGAAATGATAGAGAAGCGACTGAACCCGTCCCACGGCGAAGGCCGGGATCACCACCGTCCCGCCTCTCTCGACGCATCGCTCGACATGATCTCCAAGCGTCTTTGTCGGATCGACCTGCTCGTGGCGCCGATCGCCATAGGTCGATTCCACCAGGACATAGTCGGCGCGCGCGGGCGGCTCGGGATCCTTCATCACCGCATCGCCGTAACGGCCGATATCGCCTGAGAAGAGGATTGTCCGCCCCTTCCAGTCGATCTCGATCGACGCCGCGCCGAGGATGTGGCCGGCGCGATGGTAGCGCACCCTGATGCCGTCCGTGACTGCATGCCACGCTCCGAACTCGATCGGGCGGAAGAGCTGCAATGCCAGACGCGCGTCGGCCTGGGTGTAGAGGGGCAGCGCCGGCTGGTGCCTGGAGAAGCCGTGCTGGTTGGCGAACTCCGCATCCTTTTCCTGCAGATGGCCGCTGTCGGGAAGAAGGAGCTCGCACAGGGCCGCGGTCGCCCGCGTGGCAAGGACGGTCCCGTCCCAGCCCAGGCGCGCCATGCGCGGTAGTGCGCCCGAGTGATCGAGATGGGCGTGGGTCAGCAGCACCTGGCCGACATCCGCGACTTCGGGTGGGATCGATGCCCAATTAAGGCGGCGCAGATCCCTGGGTCCCTGAAACAGGCCGGAATCGACCACGATCTGAGTTTCACCATCGTCCACCAGATAACGCGACCCTGTGACCGTTCCCGATGCGCCGAGAAAGGCAACGCCGAGACCATCGGCCGGGCGCTTGGCCAGATCGATCCTTGCTTCACGCTCGAAGATGGTCACGCGGGAATGGTGCCGTTTCTTTCTCTTTTGCATGGACGCGGGCCTGCCTCTCACGATTATGTTCGTGAGCGCAGCATTGGTTCGCGGACGCCGCACGCCTATACGCAAAATCCGCAGCACGACTGCTGCTCCCCGACAGCTGCGTCGCCCGAACGCCGATGGCCGATCCCATCGATCGCCTTACCCATGCCTGCGCGATGCCCGGGGGACTTCGGTCTCTACTTATACCTTGCTCCTTGGACTCGAGCCTATGCTGCCCGGACGTTGACCAGAAGAGGACGGCATATGGGCGAACATGACCATCGCATGCGCAAGCGCGGCAAGATCGTTCTGATCGGCTTCCTGCTCGTCGCTAGCTTCTTCCTCCTCACCGAGCATACCGCGCACTTCCTGGGTGTGCTGCCCTATCTCATCCTGCTCGCCTGCCCGCTCATGCACCTGTTCATGCACCGCGGCCATGGTGGGCATCAGCATGGCCATGAGCCCGGTCAGGCACCCGCCGGCTTACCGGCCAATCCCAACGGCCGCATCGAAGGAGAGTCGCGATGACGCACGCCGACTATGGCTATGGTCTGTGGGGGCTCGCGCTGGTTAACGCCGCCGTTTTCATCCTCTTTGCGTTCAGCTTCTTCAAGCCGGCAACTAAACGAGACTGGCGCAGTTTGGGGGCGTTCAGCGCTTTCATCATAGCGCTCTTCGCGGAAATGTATGGCTTCCCGCTCACGATCTTCGTGCTTTCGGGGTGGCTCCAGTCGTATTTCCCCGCTGTCGACTGGTGGAGCCACGATGCTGGACATCTCCTGGAGATGATGTTCGGCTGGCGAGTTAATCCCCATTACGGTCCATTCCACATCGCCAGCTTTGTGCTGATCGGCGTGGGTTACTGGCTGATCTCGGTTGCATGGACGGCCCTTCACTTGAGTCAGCGCAAACACCAATTGGCCCTTACTGGGATTTATGCCCGGATCCGGCACCCGCAATATGTCGGCTTCATTCTCGTCATGCTCGGCTTTTTGCTACAATGGCCGACCCTTTTGACCCTTGCTATGTTTCCGGTGCTCGTCGTGATGTATATTCGGCTGGCTCGGCATGAGGAAAAGGAGGCGCTAGCCAACTTCGGCGAGGTTTACCGCGATTATATGGCTCGCGTGCCCGGCTTCATTCCGAATCTGACAATCCATTCGCGTCGAAGAAGGCCATGGCGATCCTTGACGGGAATGGCTGATGTAATTGCCGGCAAGGTCAATGCTGACGTTCTGACTGGCCTTATTATTCGGACATCGTTACCCGACCTCACAGCACACTACTGCAGCAATCCCGGTTCGACTGCGCAATCATCTTGGGAGGGCAAGTTCGCCTTGCACGGGCAGATTCGGTGTGGAGCTGATGCCCGGCACTAGACGCAGAGCATCGCCGATCAAGGTATAGACGGCGTGGCGCTGGCCGCCACGGTTCCGATGGTCGACGCGATAGCCCTGATAATGTCGGCGGAGCAGGCCTGCATTCACCAGTTCGGAAACGGCGCGACTGAGATTACTCTTGCCGGCTGTGCGAATGCGTGCCCGCATTTCCTCCGCGATCACGCCGCGCCTTTTCTCCGGATCGCCGGGGAGCAGTCCGTTTCTAGCGAGGTCGCTCTCGACCCGCTCGGCCAGCGTAATGCTGCGCGGACCACGCTGGGCCATCGGGGTCAATGCGTCGCATAGCCAATCGCGCAGGGAAACGAGCCCATCGTTCCGCCTGACCCAGGGACCGGCGCTTCCATCTGGCCCCGCCACCTGGGCGATCAGGTTGAGCAGCATGAAGGCATAACGGGGCCGGCTCGATACGGTCGCCAGCGTCTCGAGCACGGCCGCGACATCACAGCCAATGGAGGGTTCAAGAGGCTTGCCTGCATGAAACATAACATGATGGAATCAAGCACAAAGCAGGATCAATGTGAATCCCAAATCGGCGGCCACAGACGGGTTGTCAGCTATGACACTTTGCCGGCGGATAAAGTGTCATAGGCGATCCATTCTAATCGTAGATTGTTGCGAATCGTTCTCAACTCATCCTGATAATCATGGCGCTCGCCGCTTAGGTGTGGACGAGCCGTCTCCTCGCGAACGAGCTTCCGTCGCCTATGGCGAACAGGATAAAAGACTGCGGCCGCCTTGATGATCTCACGCGCTTTGCGACGGACTGTCAGCGTGCTGAAACCCTTGGCGATCTGCATGGCACGATCGATGCCGCCGTGCGCGATCTTGGCTTCCGCTGGTTCACGCTGCTTCACAATATCGACCTTCGGCGCGGCGACGAGCAAAGCCTGTTCCTCACAACCTATCCGTCGGCCTGGCTCGAGGAAGTGCTCGAAGAGCGCCATTATCTCGAAGATCCCATCCATGCGGCCTGCGCACGTACGCCCTCTGGACTGGCCTGGGACCGTGTCGGCGACGTGCTGGAGCTCACGCCGCGCCAGCGAGGCATCCTTGACCGCGCCCGGGATCATGACCTTGCATCGGGCTACAGTTTGCCGATCCGGACCCCGGGCGAGCCCGAGGCGATCTTCACTGCGGCCCGATCACGCGACGAGCCGCTGAGTGCAGAAGAGGTTCTGACCGCCCGTCTGCTCGGCTCGGTCGCTTATGATCGGGCGCGCGAGCTGCTTGGCGAAAGGGCAGGGCCATTGGCCTGCGTCCCTCTCAGTCCTCGCCAGGTCGAATGCATCGCGCTCGTCGCGCAAGGCAAAAGCGACTGGGAGATCGGCCAGATCCTCGGCCTCAGCCGCGATACCGTGCACGAATATGTTGAATCGGCCCGCAGGCGTTATGGCGTGCGACGACGCACGCAGCTGGTGCTGCGCGCGGTTCGCGATGGTCATCTCAACATGGAAGCGCTGCTCTGATCTCGCCGGCCATATGATGATCGGGCTTGGGCAAGTTCAGGATTTCTGCGCTGTCGCTGGCGCGATCAAGGACGCTACGGCCTTGTCTGACCTGATGGCCGAAATCACGAAGGCCATGGGCTTTCGGCACTATGCCCTGGTCCATCATGTCGACCTGAAGCCTGCGGTTCGCTCGGTCCACATCGTCGACTATCCGCAAGACTGGGTGGAGCGCTTCCAGGCGAGACGCCTCTATGCGAGCGACCCGATCCACCGCGCCAGCCATCGCACCAATGTGGGCTTTGCCTGGTCGGCGGTTCAGTCGATCATCTCTCTGACGGCCGCCGATCGCTCGATCCTGGCAGAAGCCTACGAGGCCGGGCTGGGCGACGGCTTCACCGTTCCGGCCCATATTCCTGGCGAGCTCAATGGATCCTGTTCCTTCGCGATGGCGGCGGGCGAGATGCTCGACCATCGGCAGCTGCCGTTCGTGCAGCTCGTCGGCAGCTTCGCGTTCGAAGCGGCACGCAAGATTTCCCGGATCCACGCGCCGCAATCCGAATGCCCGAGCCTGACCGAAAGGCAGGCCGAATGCGTGGCGCTGGTCGCGCGGGGCAAGACCGATTGGGAGATCAGCCAGATCCTCGGCATCGGCCAGGAAACGGTGATCCAGCATGTGAAGGATGCGCGCGACCGCTATGGCGTCACCAAGCGCACCCTCCTCGCCATTCGCGCCTTGTTCGAAGGGCAAATCAGCTTTGCCGATGTGTTCGGCCGATGATCTCCCCAGAACTGGGGATAACGCAAAAAAGCCGCCTCTGATCGACTGACAGGCCTCACCAAAAGGAGGCTGTCATGCACATCGGGACCGGCTTTTCGCAAGCCATGGAACACCGCCTGTTTCGCTCCATGTTCGAGGAGCGCAAGCGGGTCTTCGTCGATCTTCTTCGCTGGGACGTTCCGGTCATCGCCGGTCGCTACGAGATCGATCAGTTCGACAATGATCGCGCCGTCTACATCGTTGTTACCGGGGACGACGGGGAACACCGGGCCTCCGCACGGCTTCTGCCGACCACGCACGAGCATATTCTCGGCACGATCTTCCCGGATCTTTGCGAGGAAGCGCCGCCGCGCGGCAGTGCTATCCTGGAAATCACCCGCTTTTGCCTTGCGCGAAAATTGCGCGCCCGGGAGCGTCTCGAGCTGCGCAATCAGCTGGTCACCGCGCTCGTCGAATATGCCCTCGCCAACCAGATCCACAGCTTCACCGGGGTCGCCGAGTGGCCGTGGTTCCAGCAGATCCTGGGTTTCGGCTGGACTTGCCGACCATTGGGTCTTCCCACGTCCGAGCAAGGGCGAAGTCTCGTCGCCTTGCAAATCGATGTGGACGACCGAACGCGCGAGCAGCTGCGCGCGAGCGGCATTTTCCGCCCTGTCGGCCTTGCCGATCTTCCCGCCGCAGCATGAGGAGGGCGATCATGGCCACGATCGCACGGCGCGGCGTCTCCGCCGCGACCAAAGCCGACGAAAATCTGCGGCAGCACGGCTTCTGCATCCTGCGGGATGTCGAGTCTCGGTCACGCATCGAGGAGATCAATCGATCCCTCCATCCGCGTTTTGCCGCCACGCCTTTCTGCCAGGGCGGATTCTACGGCCCTCGGACAAAACGCTTCGGTGGCCTGCTGAAGCGCGCGCCGACGGTTGAAAGTCTTGTCCAAAACCCTGCCGTCATGCGCCTCGTCCACGCTATCCTCGAGCCCTGGTGCGACACGGTCCAGCTCAACCTCACGCAAGCGCTCGAGCTGCACCCGGGGGCGCCAGCGCAATTTCCGCACCGGGATCAGGACATGTGGCGCGGTCCGACCGGCGAGCTCGAATATCTCGTCAACGTCATGTGGCCGATTTCGCCGTTCAAGGCCGAAAATGGGGCGACGCTGGTCTGGCCGGGGAGCCACAATGGCGGGCAGGGCGACGACGGCGCGGAGCCGGTCGCCATCGAAGCGGATCCGGGATCGGCGATCATATTCCTGGGATCGACCCTCCATGGCGCCGGCGCGAATCGTTCAAACGCGGTGCGCCGAGGCATCATCGTCAGCTACTGCCTCGGCTGGCTGAAGCCCTATGAGAACCAGTGGCTGACCTATCCGCCCGAGGTGGCCAGCGCATTCTATCCCGAGCTTGCCGCGCTGGTCGGCTACCAGCAGCACCGCCCCAATCTCGGCAATTATGACGGGCAGTGCCCGTCCATCCTGCTCGGCGGCGATCCGCCAGACCATCTCGCCGCAATCGATGCTCTCCGGCCCGACCAGGAAGGCGCTCTGTCCGAATTCCTGCGGCAGCAAACCGATCAACTCCCCCCCCGGCTAGGGGGATTGCCGAAATCGAGCGCGGTCGGAACAAAAGAGAGGTGAAATCCAACGGATAGCTGACGGCATTTCCCGACGCGGGAGCTGTCTCTCGCGGGGGAAGACCCGATGCAACGTGCAATATTCGGCATGGCGATGCTCGCCCTCGCCACAGCCCTTCCAAGCGCACCGGCAGCGGCGAATGACCTGGGCTGCCAGGTTCTCCTGTGTCTTTCCAATCCCGGTGGCGCGACCCAATACGCGCAATGCGTGTCGCCGATGACCAAGCTATGGCAACGCTTGGCCACCGGCGGCGCCTTTCCCGGCTGTAGCGGCGGCGTCGCCCGCACGAAGGTCTATGATCGCGATTCCACAACTCGCCGCCGGGTGGTCATCACGTTCAACGACGGCCGCAGCCAGACCTTCTCGCTGGCCGGCATCGAGCGTTTGGACGGCGGCCGCCGATGATCCTCGATGTCGCCACCCTTCTTTCGCTTGCAGGAGCTTGCGCACCGACGGTGGCGCCTGAGACGCTCATTTCGATCGTCCACACGGAGAGCCGGTTCAACAGTCTCGCAATCGGGGTCAATAGTCCCGGCGTGCGCGCGCCAAAGCCCGCGACCAAGGCGCAGGCAATCGCTGCGGCGCGCAGCCTGATTGGTCGAGGCTACAACATCGATCTCGGCCTGGGACAGATTAACAGCGCCAATCTCGGCTGGCTGGGGCTTTCGGTCGAAAATGCGTTCGAACCCTGCTCCAATCTGGCCGCCGCCGCGCGTGTCCTCGCGACCAACTACCAGGCGGTCGCGCGCCTTGCCCCGAGCCGGGATCATGCGATCGCGACCGCCCTGTCGATGTACAATACCGGCGACCGGCAGCGCGGCTTTCGCAATGGCTATGTCGCCAGGGTCTATGCCAGCGCGTCGGCCGTCATTCCGCTGATCCGTGGCACGGCGCCGGTGGCTGCCGCACCAGCGATTCCTCAATCTCTGCCCACCTTCGCTCCGCCACCCGACACCCCTGTTTCGCCACCGGCCGCAGCTGGGTGGAATACAGCGGCGAGGGCGAGCCAGGCCTCGCTCATGGTGTTCGGCGACGGGGCCGCATCTCAGAAAGGACAGCATCCATGACAGCAATCACCGCCCACCCGGGCGGACGGCCCCAATGGGCGCGACTTCTGCTGCGCGTCATCGGCGTGATGGCATTGGCGCTGCTTGTCTCGATGCTGCTGAGCGATCCTGCACACGCGCAAGGTGCCGACGGCATCACGTCCATGGCGGAGAACATCAAGACCTGGCTCACCGGGACCTTCGCCAAGACCATCGCGGTGATCGCGGTCGTGATCGTTGGGTTCATGTTTTTCACCGGGCGCGCCAGCCTCGGCCTTCTGGTGACGGTCATCGTTGGCATCTTCATCGTCTTCAGTGCGCAGTGGATCGTCGACACCATCACAGGTGGTGCGTGAAGGAGAGCGCCGCCCTGGACGAGCGGCTGCGCGAGGAGACGCTGTTCCTGGCGGTCACGCGGCCGACGATGTGGCTCGGCGTGCCGCTCGAAGCCTCGTTGCCGATCGCGCTTGCCGCCTGTCTCACTTTGATCGTCAGCGGCAACCCGCTCTATGCCGGCGCCATCGGAGGCGCCTGTCTTGCCGTGGCGCGGCTCATCGTGCGGCACGATGCCAATGCCTTCCGGCTGCTGTGGCTGTGGACCATGACCAAGGCGCGCAGCCGGAACCGCGCCTGGTGGGGCGGCAGTTCCTATTCGCCGCTCCCGGTTGCCGGGCTGAAACGCAAGGGCTTTGCGCGTGGCTAGCGCGGCTGCCCAGCTTCCGCCGCGCAAGACGCCGTGGCGCATATTGCGGCAAGAGGCCGAGCCGGGTCGCTATCTGCCCTACGTGCGCCACGTGACATCGGAGGTGATCGCGCTCGATAGCGGCGACCTCATGATGATGTTCCGCCTTGAAGGGCTTGCGTTCGAGACCGCGGATCCGATCCACCTCAATGACTGGCACGAGAAGCTCAACGGCACCTGGCGCAACATTGCCGACGATCGGCTCGCGCTCTGGACGCACATCGTTCGCCGCCCGGTCGATGACTATCCCGAAGGCCAATTCCGCTCGGACTTCGCGGCCGATCTGGACGAAAAATATCGCGCGCGGGTGACTGCCAAGCGCATGTTCGTCAACGAGCATTATCTGACGCTGATCATGCGGCCGGCGGTCGGCTCGGCCGATCGGACCGGGCTTCTCCTCAAGCGCATCGCCAAGGCCAGGGCGGCCGATGAGGAAGTCGACCCCGACGAGTTGGCCCGCTTCGAGGAGAAGGCGCGCGATATCGAAAAGCTGCTTCGGCGGTGCAGCCCCGCGCGGCTCGCTCTTTATGAGCAGAATGGCCTCCTATTCTCCAGGCCGCTCGAAGTGCTCGAGCAAGTCATGATGGGCGCAAAGGCCAAGGTCCCGCTGGTCCGAGGCCATCTTGGATCAGCCCTCTACGGCGAGCGGGTGATCTTCGGACGCGAGACGGTCGAGATCCGCGCCCATGATGCGAGCCGCTGGTTGGGCATTTTCGGCATCCGGGAATATCCCGCGCTCACCCGTCCCGGTCAGATGAACGCTCTGCTCGGCCAGGATTTCGCGTTCGTCGTCTCGCAGTCCTTCACCTTCATGGGGAAGGCGCGCGCAGCCGAAAGGCTGCGCCGGCGACAGAACCAGATGGCTTCGACCGAGGACGCGGCAGCAAGCCAGGCGCTCGACCTCGAAGACGCCGCCGACGATCTTCAAAGCAATCGGTTCGTCCTTGGCGAACATCATTTCTCGCTTGGGGTGTTTGCCGAAAGCCAGAGGCGACTCGCCGATAATCTGTCGGCCGCGCGGGCGGCGCTCGCGGACGCTGGTTTGGTATCAGCGAGGGAAGGGCCGGCGCTCGAAGCAGCCTTCTGGGCTCAGCTTCCCGGTAACTTCGCGTGGCGGGCGCGGCCGGCGGCAATCACATCGCGGAATTTCGCCGCATTGGCACCTTTTCATACCTACCCCGCAGGCCGGCCGAGCGGAAATCATTGGGGTCCGGCGATCGCGCTGATGAAAACGGCCGCGCAATCGCCCTACTATTTCAACTTCCATGTCGGGGATCTCGGCCACACGCTCATCATCGGTCCCTCGGGCGCGGGCAAAACGGTCGTTCAGAACTTCCTGATGGCGCAGCTCGAGAAGACGGGCGCGCAGCAGATCTTCATCGACAAGGATCGCGGCGCCGAGATCTACGTGCGGTCTGCTGGCGGGATCTATCTGACGCTGAAGAACGGGGAGCCAACCGGCTTCGCGCCGCTGCGGGCGCTCGAATATGGGCCGCGCAACCTCGTCTTTCTCGGTCGTCTGATCCGGCAGCTGGTGACGCCGCCCGGCGGCACGCTGGGCGTCACCCAGGAGCGCATGATCGACGAAGGCTTGGCGTCGCTCGGGCGGCTCGCACCGGAGAACCGATCCATTCTGGCCCTGCGCCAGCTGCTCGGCCAGCGCGATCCGGAAGGCATCGGCGCTCGGCTTGAGAAATGGTCGCGAGGCGGATCGCTGGGTTGGGTGTTCGACAACGAGATCGATGCTTTGTCGCTCGATGCGCCGTTCCTCGGCTTCGACATGACCGACTTCCTCGACAATCCGGAAGTTCGCACGCCGATCATGATGTACATGTTCCATCGCATCGACGGCCTTCTGGATGGCCGACGACTGGTGATCGACATCGATGAGTTCTGGAAGGCGCTGGGTGATGACGCTTTCCGCGCCTTTGCCCAGGATGGCCTGAAGACCTACCGCAAGCAGAACGCCTTCCTGGTTTTCGGCACGCAGAGCCCGGCCGATGCGCTGCGCTCGGATATCTCGCACAGTATCATGGAGCAGGTCGCGACCAAGATCCTGCTGCCCAACCCCTATGGGCGTGAAACGGATTATATCGACGGGCTGGGCCTGACCCAGGCGGAATTCAAGCTCGTCCGTCACGACCTGAACCCGGAATCTCGCCGCTTCCTCATCAAGCAGGGTCATGACTCGATCGTGGTGGAACTGGACCTGGGCGGCCTCTCCGACGAGCTCGCGGTGCTCTCGGGCACCACGGAAACCGTGACGCTCCTCGATGCCATTCGCGCTGATGTCGGCGACGACCCGGCGAAATGGTTGCCTCTTTTTCACCAGCAGCGTCGGTCTGCATCGATCAGGAAAGGATGAGCTATGGGTAAGGGTATATACGCAGCACTTGGCGCCATCGCCCTTGGAATGGCGGGGCCTGCAGTCGCGCAAGGTATCCCCGTCTACGACAGCTCCGGCTATCTGCAGGCGCTGGCCACGGTGAAGAACACCCTGTCGATGATCGATCAGGGGAAGGAGCAGATCGCCGAGGCGAAGCAGCTCTATGGCAGCTTCAACCAGGTCACTGACGTCAACGGTATTGCCTCGTCGCTTTCCACGGACGCCATGCGCCATCTACTGCCGCGGGAGGCCCGTGACATCAGCCGGCTGATGTCGTCGGACAATGCCAGCCTGGGCTCGCTCGGGAGCTCCGCGACCCGTATCCGGGACGCCAACCGTATCGCTTTGCCGGAATTGCGGCCAGGTGCGTCGGCGTATGAGCGCGCTTCCCGCGACAACCTCTTGCGGAACGGCGACCTTGCAGCGCGCGATGCCGCGATCGCGGAGGCGGCCTATGGCGTGTCGGCTCAGCGCACCGCCGGGCTCGAAGAACTGAGAACCTCGCTGGATACGGCTTCGGACGCCAAGCAGGTCATGGATATCCAGGCGAGGGTAGGGGTCGAAAATGCCCATATCCAGAACGATGCTCTGCAATTGCAGGCGCTGCGGATGCGGCAAGAGTCGCAACGTCGGCTTCAGATTCAACGTGACGACGAACAGGACCTGGCCGACCTGACGACAAGTTTGGGTGGCGAGTGATGCTCCGCACGATTGTCGCGAGCGCTATTTTGGCGTCCGCATTAGTGGGCTGCAAACAGCCGACCGGGAAGGATGAGTATCGCCGTGATACTAACCTGAGGAACGAAACCCTCCGGAACTGCGCGAACGGCACCCATCTGAGCTCCCGAGAGTGCACAAATGCGCAAGATGTAAAAGATCTTGATGACCTCAAACGGTCTCTTTGACGTCTGGCGAATTCTCGATGGCTTCTACTCTCTTCAATGATTTCTATCTGCAGGTCGACAATCAGCTCGACCTGTTCCTGAACGAGCGTCTCCAAAATGTCGTTGAGGTTGTTCGCGGCCCACTTGCGGTCGGACTGGTCATCTACATTGCCCTGTTCGGCTACATGGTGATGCGGGGTATCATCAGCGAACCTTGGGGCGAGCTTTTCTATCGGATGGTGAAGCTCTGTCTGCTGTATGTTGCTGCGACGACGGTCGCCTATTCCGATTGGATCACGACACCGCTCTTCCATGGGATGCCGGATGCTCTTTCTCAAGCGCTTTCCGGTAGAACGATCACAAGCGTGGGCGCTGCGTTCGACGACTATTTCAATCAAGCGGATAGTATAGTTCTCATAATTCGCGCTAAGGCAGCGACATACATCGAGATAAACCCGATGCGCTTGGTGCTAATCGCGCTAGCCGTTGGCATCTATGCGTTAGCTGGCTTGTCAGCTGCGATAGGCTTCGCAATTACCATTTTCGCAAAAATTGCCCTCGCAATCATCATTGCGTTGGGTCCGATCTTCATAGCCCTCTCATTGTTTGAGCCGACGCGTCGCTTCTTCCATGGTTGGTTGGGACAGGCGTTCAACTACATCGTCCTTATGGGCGTTATCATCGCGATCACGACGCTCATCTCGGATCTGGGCACCATCGCAATCGCTGCTGCTGAATCAAAGGCCGATGTGACGATCGGTGCAGTTCTGTTCGCAGTTTACCTCTTTCTAGGAACTATCTTTTTCTTCCAGGCGCCCGCCATCGCGACGGGAATAGCGGGGGGAGCCGCTGCCGGCGTGGGTGCCTTCGCCGGAACGGCCTGGGGCACAATGGCATCTCCCTTCCGACAGCGTCGCGTCATGCGCAACAGTCGCAACTTGGAGCGCGCCGCTCGTCGCGGCGGCACCATCGAAGCGGCGTAGTGAGGCATCATCATGACTTTCCTTTTTCCGCGAATTTCCGCCTCGAGCTTCCGCCGCAGCGTCGCTTACCTAGTTGGTGGCCTAGTTGTGCTCGGCGCCGCGGGCTGTGCTTCCGGACCCAAGAAGCTCGCGGTTTGCAATGGCCGTCACCTGCGAGACGTGAACATCTACGGAAGCGTCCTGCCTGGCTCGCCAGTGCCTGCCACCACGGAACCGAGAGTTGCACCGCCTATACCGCCCCTGTCCCATCCACGAGATGGCGATCCACCCCCGCCGCCCGCCGTGCCGTCGCCGTCTCCCTCGGACGACAAGGTCTCGCTCGCACCAAGGGGACCGCACTATGCGAGCTGCTGATGATCGCTCGGAAGCGGTGCCGGCGTTGGGGCTGCAGCGCTATTTCCGGGACGCACGAAGCTGGGATCAGGACAGGATCCGGAACGCGCTGCGCTCGACCCGCATCGCTTGGAGCATCGCGGCCATCGCCTCACTCCTGGCCGCAGCATCGATCTTCGCAGTTGCGGCTCTGACGCCTCTCAAGACTGTCGTGCCCTATGTTATTCGCGTCAACCAGACCACCGGCGCGGTAGATGTCCAGACCGCGCTCACCCAGCGGCCGATGCGCTACGATGAGGCGGTCACCAAATACTTCCTCGCCCAGTATGTGAGAACCCGCGAAAGCTGGATCCCGGCAGCGGCCGAAGAAAATTTTCGGTTTGTGACGATCCTCTCGCAGCCGACCGAACAGCAGCGCTGGGCGCGCTTCTACAGCAGCAACAATGGTGCAAGTCCCCAAAATGTCTGGGGCAAGAATGCGGTCGTGCAAGCGCGCGTGCGCAACATCGCCTTCATCAACGATCGCGTCGCCAATGTGCGGTTCACACGGACAGTCCAGACCGAGACCGACGCTCAGAACAGCGATTGGATCGCCACGATCACGTTCGCCTACGCCAACGCGCCCATGGCGGAAGGCGATCGCTACCGGAACCCGCTGGGATTCCAGGTCGAAAACTATCGTGCCGATCCGGAGGTGATCCGATGAGGGTGCTCTCCGCCGCCATCATTTGCGCGCTGGTGCCTGTAACGGCGGCGCACGCGGTCGAAGTTCCGCGAGGTGGTCCGTCCGACCCGCGCGTCAAGTTCGTCGAATATGAAGAGACCGAGGTCTATCGGATCGTCGGCACGTTCCGGACCGCAACACAGATTGTCCTGAGCGACGATGAGACGATCCAGCACGTCGCGCTGGGCGACACCGTATCTTGGGAGGTCGCAGTCGCCGGGCACATCCTGTTCCTCAAGCCGCGTGAGCGCGCCGGACCGACCAATCTCATCGTCACCACGTCGCGCGGAGGCGAATTGCGCAGCTATGCGTTCGAGCTGACCGCTCGCAGCGGTCCGATCACGGGCCGCAACGGCCAAGCCTATTTTCAGGTAAGGTTCCGGTATCCCAGGGACGACGCCGACCGCGCCGCGCGTCTCAGGGCTGCACAGATTGCCATGCAGGCAGCGGTGCTGGAGGGCCGGGCCGTTCGCGGCGCCCTCGATCATGGGGTCGTCGAAGGGCCTCGCAACATGAACTACAAGGTGCAGGGCTCCAGCGAGCTTCAGCCGTCGGAGGTCTCCGATAACGGGCAGTTCACGGTGTTGCGTTTCCCCGCGAACCGCGAGGTGCCGGCTATATATCTGGTGCGACCGGACGGGTCTGAGACGCTAGTCCCCTTCGACGTCCGCGACGAATTCGTCGTCGTCCATCTAGTGGCGCGTCAGCTTCGCCTTCGGCGAGGCGGCAAGGTGCTGTGCATCTATAATCAGGCGCCAGAACCCTATGGGGTGGATCATGGGACGAACACCGGGTCGCCCCATGTCGAGCGCACCATCACACATCCGCAGGAATGAGCCATGGTCGAAGATCCATCCTCTGTTTCGCGCCCTCTGCCGAGCGCCGATCTCACGCCGGAAAGAGACGAGATCCTGCACGAGCGCGGTATCGAGCCGATCGGGGGGATGACGCCTTCCAAGCGTAATACCGCCCTCATCTTTGCCGGCACGGCGATGGTACTCGGCATCCTGTGGGTTAATTCCGGGACGAGCCAACAGGCCTCCAATCGTGACCTCACTGCCCCGGGCGGGGCGGCCCAAGAGCGGCGCGATATCGTGGCGCGGGAAACCGTCGATTACGCGGCGGTCGCGCCGCAGCCGAGACCGCTGGGCGCTGGCGGGAGCGACCCCAACGCACCGGTGCTCAATCCCGCAGCGGGGGTTCCTGGCCCCGACGGTCAGATCGTCCCTGCCATGCAGCCCGGTGCGGCGCCAGGACCGACAGGAGGGGCGGGCGCCCGGCCGAACCTGGCCGACCAGGCGCGACGATCGACACTCATCGCCTATGGCGGGCGCGATCTCGGTGGGGAGACCTCGCAAGGCCCGGCGGCGGCTTCGGGCGCGCAACCGACCGAAAATTCAGGAACGCCAGGGAGTACGGAGGGCGGGGCGCCCAATGCGCTGGATTTGCTGCGACAAAGCTCCGCAATCGGAGAGGCGCGAGCCTCGATGCTCCCCAATCGCAATTTTCTGATCACTGCGGGGACATTGATTCCCTGCACCCTTCAGACGGCCATCAATTCCGCGCAGCCTGGATACACGTCCTGCCTGATTCCACGGGACGTGTACTCCGAGAATGGCCGGGTCGTGCTCATGGAAAAGGGTACGCGCGTGCTCGGCGAGTATCGCGGGGGCATCCAACAGGGGCAGAACCGCCTCTTTGTGCTTTGGACCCGGGCGGTGACGCCACAAGGCGTCCGCATCGACCTTGCCTCGCCTGGGTCAGACGCGCTCGGCCGCGCCGGACTCGCCGGAGCGGTCGACAGCTTCTTCTGGGCACGGTTCGGCGGCGCGCTCCTACTCTCGCTCGTCGATGACGCCGCCTATATTGCCGGGCAGGCCGCATCGAGCGGCAACGGCAATTTCAACAATGTCACGCGTGCGCCGAGCGAAGGGGCCGCGATCGCGCTCCAGAACAACATCAACATCCGGCCGGTGCTGAAAAAGAACCAGGGCGAGGAGGTCGGTATCTTCGTCGCCAAGGACTTCAACTTCGCCGATGTCTACAATCTGGAGCTGCGGCGGTAAGCCATGCGCGATACCGCCGTCCTCCGCCATTATCTCGAACCGCTTCTTCCGTTGCTGGAGCCGGATGATGTAACCGAGCTCGTCATCAACCGCCCGGGCGAGGCGGGGATCGAGGACCGGCAGGGGTGGCGATGGCATGAGTTGCCTGAACTGGACAGCGAGTGGCTTGGAACGCTCGCCGTCGCCGCGGCAAGCTTCACGCACCAGGACATCGATGGGCAGACGCCGATCTGTTCGACCGTCCTCCCAGGCGGCGAGCGCTGCCAGATCGTGATCCCGTCGGTGACGCCGAGCGGCTGCCCGTCCTTTACGATACGCAAGCCCTCGACCGTAACCCTGCCGATCGACCAGCTCGCACGCGCTGGCCTCTTTGACACGACGCGCGCGAGCGCCCGGGACCTTACCGAAACCGACGCCGAGTTGGTGGCACTTCGCGACGCGGGCGACTGGCCAGCCTTTTTCAAGGTCGCGGTCGCCGCGCGCAAGAATATCCTGGTCAGCGGGGCGACCGGGTCCGGCAAGACGACCTTGGCGAAAGCGCTTATCCAGCTCATCCCGCCCGACGAGCGGCTGCTTACGATCGAGGACACGCGCGAACTCATCGTGCCCCATCGCAATGTCGTTCACATGGTCTATTCGGGCGAAGGGCAGGGCCGTGCGAAGGTCGGTCCCAAGCAGCTGCTCGAGAGCGCGCTGCGCATGCGCCCGGACCGGATCCTGCTGCAGGAGCTGCGCGACGGCACCGCCTTCTTCTACCTGCGCAACGTCAACTCGGGGCACCCTGGGTCGATCACCACCGTCCATGCTGGCTCTGCGGCGGGCGCCTTCGAGCAGCTGACATTGCTCGTCAAGGAATCCGAGGGCGGCCGCGATCTCGCGCGCGATGATATCCGCGGACTTTTGCGAATGCTCATCGATGTGGTCGTCCAGACCCGGCGCCATGGCGGTCGCTTTGAGGTCGAAGAGGTCTACTTCCACCCGAAGGTGGGCGATGCCGGTGCAGCGTAACTTCTGGATCATCGGCCTGTCCGTTGCCGGCGGCACCTTATTGTGCTGCGCCATCGCCGTGCCAGTTGCCCTCTTTGGGATGGGCCAGATCGGCCCGAACACCGACATCACGGCCTTGCCCGCATGGTTGTGGTACTATCGGGCGGACCCGCTGCTTATTCTTTGGCTAAAGCGCGGGGCTCTGGCGGGCGCTGTTGTGGTCGGGCTCCTCGCAATCGGGATTCTGCGCCGCGGGCCGGCATTGCACGGCACCGCCCGGTTTGCGCGCGAAGGCGAGATCCGGCGGGAGGGCCTTCGCGACGCTGCCGGCATCGTTGTCGGCCGCAAGGCTGGACGTTTCCTGATATTCGGCGGGAGCGAGCATGTTCTGCTCGAGGCGCCCACGCGAGCGGGCAAGGGCGTGGGCGTCGTCATTCCCAATCTGCTGACCTGGCCAGATTCGGTGATCGTGCTCGACGTGAAGCGGGAGAACTGGGGCGCAAGCGCCGGCTATCGGGCACGGGCCGGCCAAGCCGTGCATCTGTTCGATCCGCTCGACGCGGAGGGGCGGACGGCGCGGTACAACCCCCTGGCGCACATCAGGCGGACTGATGACACCGAAGTCATCAACGAGCTGCAGAAGATCGCGGGCATGCTGTTCCCCGCGCCCGAGCGATCCGATCCCTTCTGGGCGGAGGCCGCGCGAGCGGCCTTTGTCGGCGTCGGCGCCCTGGTCGCATCCAACCCGGGCCTGCCCTTCACCATCGGCGAGATATACCGCCGCCTCACGAGCGGGGATCCCAAGAGCGACCTTCCCGCAGCGCTTCAGGAAGCTCGCAGGGTGGGCCAGCGCCTCAGCCAAGCTTGCGTGTCCGCGATCCAAGATTTCACCTCGGCCTCGGACAACACCTTTTCCGGGATCAAGCAGACCATCACCGCACGGCTCAATCTCTGGCTCAACCCCATGGTGGATACCGCCACCTCGGAGAGCGACTTCGACCTGCGCGAGGTGCGGCGTCGGCGCATGTCGATTTACCTTGGCGTGTCGCCTGACAATATCGACCGCATCGCGCCGATCTACAGTCTGTTCCTGCAGCAACTCGTGGATCTCAACACCCGCGACCTTCCTGAGGGCGCTAGCAATGTCCCGGTCCTGGTCCTGCTCGACGAGTTCGCCAGGCTCGGCAAAGCCTCGGTGATTGCGAGCGGCTTCTCCTACGTCGCCGGCTATGGCCTGCGCCTGGTTCCGGTCATTCAGAGCCGATCCCAGCTTCGCGCAATCTACGGTCCCGATGTCACCGACGAGATCATCGCCAATTGCGGCCTCGAGGTTGTCTTCACGCCTAAGGAGCTGAAGGTCGCGAACGAACTTTCCGAACGGCTCGGCTTTTTCACGATGAACGTGAAATCCCGCAGCCGTACCATCCACGGGCTACTGGCGAACCGGAGCATCTCGGAATCTGATCAGCGCCGCGCGCTCCTGCTGCCGCAAGAGCTCATGCAGCTGCCGAAGAACGAGCTCCTGCTCCTTCGCGCCGGCATCCCCCCAATTCGAGGGCGCAAGATCGCCTATTACCGGATGCCACGCTTCACGCGACGGGTGGTTGCTCCGCCTGTGCCGTCCGCCCGTCCAATCGCGGCAATGCTTTCCCCACCTACGCCGGCTTCAGCGCGGCAGGGCGCTGGTACACCCGGTCTGAGCGGCGCCCCACAGCAACCGGCGACAAGCTCGGGCGGGACCATACAGGAGGAAATTGTGATGCGGAAAATGACCGACGCCGAGCTGGCAGGTGCGGCCGAGATCACGGATGACATGCTGGTTCTGGGCGACCTGGCCGAACTACCGCCCCCGGGCGACGAGGCCGCCGCGATCGCCTTCGTGTCGGCGATGGTCGAGCGGGCACTTTTGCCACCGGTCGGGCAGCCATCCACATCTATTATCCAGGAAAGGACAGCCCATGTCCGCTGAGAAGTCCGAGAATTCGCGGGGCGCCAGGAAGCGCGCCAATGCCATTTCGATTGGTGAAGGTCAGTCCGTACCGCGTTCTGGGAAAGACACGCGTGACGACATTCCCAAGAAGCCCGGCACCTCTAACAAAGGCAAGGAGGGGGCGGGGGTTCTGCCCCGATCAATTTCTGCCGGCGACATACCGGAGCCCCTGCGAAAGCGCTACTTTTCGTCGACCGGCAAATGGTCGGGCGAACCGGCCTACTTCACGACGGCGCAGGCAAAAGAGCCTGCATTTCGGGACCAAGGGCGGCGTCTTGTCACCTCGAGCGAGAGTGAGGAGGTCGTGCGTGATCTCGTCGCCATCGCCCGGCATCGCGGATGGTCGAATGTTCATCTTACTGGCAGCGAAGCCTTCCGCCGGGCAGCATGGCTCGAGGCCAGTCGCCAAGGATTGGAAGTACGAGGATATCGGCCGAACGAACGCGACCTACAAGAATTGGATCGGCTACGGCGAGACAAGAGCCGCAACAGTATTGCGCCGGCTGCCGTTCCATCAATCAGCCTGGAGTCCGGCCGAGGTCAGTCACAGGCTCGCGAGCGACCGACGCGATCCCGACCTGAGGCGCCCGGAGACAGAAACGAGCGAGCCGCGCAAAGTCAGTTGCGAGTGATCGAGGCGGTCGTGCGAACCGCATTGTTCGACAATCCCGAAGCGATCTCGCGTGTTATGAAGGTCGCGACCACGAAACTGCGAAACCACGTCGAACAGGGTCATCAAATTCGTCCTGCCACGGTCAGGGATACACGGGAACGGGGGCCTGTCAAAGTCGCGTCCGGCCGACAGGAATCGTCTAAGGTTCACCCACCTATCCAGCGATCTCGCAGTCGATAGGCGCGACTGAAACCGCTCGCACGGAATAGCTTGATCCTCATCGTCCTGAGCCCCAAAAGACTCAGAGCAAGGGGGGCCTGTGGACGTCGAAGATTTTATTGCGAAGTGGGCACCCGCAGGTGGCAACGAGCGAGCCAACACACAATTGTTTCTAACCGATCTGTGTCAACTGCTCGGCGTAGAGGCCCCGCGGCCAACGCTAAGTGACACAGCGCAGAATGATTACGTCTTCGAACGTCATGTCATCAAAACCGAGATTGATGGCGCTACATCCAACGGCTGGATTGATTGCTATAAGCGTGGCAGTTTCATCTTAGAGGCTAAGCAAGGTAGCAGTGCCGACCTGGCGGCAGTCGACGCTGGTCAAGGTTACTCGCTTCGCGACTTCTTTGGCCAGACTGCGGAGGACCGCTTCAAGCGCGGCATGGCTCGTCGAGACACCGCTGCATGGACCGGCGCTATGCAGCGAGCTGCAAGTCAAGCGGAGGGCTACGCTAAGAATTTGCCCCGCTCACATGGCTGGCCACCTTTCCTGCTGGTCAGCGACGTTGGATATTGCATCGACGTCTATGCGGACTTTCAACGCAACGGGAAAGGCTATGCGCCATTTCCCGACCGTCGTCGGTATCGAATTACCCTCGATGAACTGCGCGACAAGACAGTCCGGGAGCGCCTGGCGGCAATTTGGACCATGCCAATGTCGCTCGACCCCTCGGCCGAGGCGGCACGGGTTACGCGAAAAATTGCGGATCATCTGGCTGTTCTAGCCCAGGGTATCGAAGCTCGAGAGCAGGACCCGGATCGCGTGGCGGCCTTCCTTATGCGTCTCCTCTTTACCATGTTCGCGGAGGACACTGGTCTTATTCCGAAGGCGAGTTTCAGCGCGCTCTTGAAAAAAGTCCGCGATCGCCCCGAACTCCTGGCCCCCCAACTCAGTCAGTTATGGGAGGCGATGGATACCGGTGGCCTTGCGTTTGGCCTTGGTGAGGCAGGGGAGGTTGTGCGTCAGTTCAATGGATACCTCTTTAAGGATGCCAGTGCGCTGGCGCTTGATCAGCGTGAGATCAACGTCCTCATCGACGCAGCGGCATCGGACTGGCGCCAGGTCGAGCCAGCAATTTTCGGAACCTTGCTTGAGCGTGCGCTGAATGCCAAAGAACGCGCCAAGCTTGGCGCGCATTTCACTCCGCGCGCCTATGTAGAGCGACTGGTCGGCCCCACCGTAATGGAACCCCTGCGCGCTGATTGGGAAGGTGCGCGAACCGCAGCAACCTTGGCTGCGGAAGCAGGCGACAAGGAGACCGCGCGTCTTGAGGTCGAACGCTTTCACACCAAGCTCGCAAACATCGTCATTCTAGACCCGGCCTGCGGAACGGGCAATTTCCTTTATGTCGCGCTTGCGCGACTTAAGGAGTTGGAAGGAGAGGTGCTCGAATTGCTCGAAGCACTCGGCGATGAGCGCTATCTTCTTGAGCTCGGCAGCCACACGATTACTCCTGCCAACTTCCATGGCCTCGAAATCAATCCTCGGGCTGCACAGATCGCTCAACTCGTGCTCTGGATTGGCTATCTTCAATGGCATTTTCGTGTGAACGGAGAAGATCGGATGCCCGAGCCCCCCGTTTTGCGTGATGTCAGAACGATCATCCCAGCCGATGCCCTGCTTGATTGGGACGAGAAGCTTCCTGAGATGGAGAACGGCGAGCCAAAGACGATCTGGGATGGTACGTCGATGAAGCCGCATCCAGTGACCGGGCGACCCGTTCCCGATCACTCCGGTCGGCTAACGGTATATCGGTACGTCAATCCGCGGCGGCAAGTCTGGCCGGAGGCAGACTTCATCATCGGGAACCCGCCCTTCATCGGATGCCGCCGAATGCGCAAGCGCCTCGGGTCGCCCTACGTCGATACGCTCCGGAGCGTGTACGGCGACCTTTCTGGCGAGATCGATTTCGTGACCTATTGGTGGGCACGAAGTGCCGAGCAGGTAGCGAATGGCTCTGTTCGAGGATTTGGTCTCATCACGACGAAGACTATTGCCCAATCGAGTAATCGCTCGGTGCTTAGCCGCTATCTCGATCCTGAGCGCGGTGGCAAACTCTACCTGACCTTCGCGATTCCGAACCATCCGTGGCACGATCAGGAAACAACCGCTGCGGTGCGGATCGCGATGACTGCGGCTGCTGCCGGACAAGGCGCAGGACGGCTGTCGAGCGTTTCACTGGAGAAGCGCAAAAAAGGTGAAACACTGCTCGAGTTTGAGGAGCAAGTTGCGCCGATTAACATCGATCTGACTACCGGCGCTAACGTCGCCGGCGCCACCTCACTCAGAGCCAACGGCAACATCTGTCGTATGGGTGTGAAAATGTCCGGTGACGGATTCAAAATCAATACCGAGCAGCGAGCCCGCTTCATCGCCGATGGCGTGCCGCCGGAACGAATGCCGCTGGTTGTGGCCGGCACGGATGTGACTGAGTCTCAAAGTAACACTTACGCTCTCGACTTCTTCGACATCGAGACTGAGGACGAGTTGCATGATCGCTTCCCTGGCGTGCACCGCTACCTGTTCGATCATGTGAAGCCAGAGCGCGATGAAAACGACAGGGAGCAGTACCGCCTCAATTGGTGGCGCTTCGCAGAACCTCGACCGAGGCTTCGTGCAGCCATCAGCGGTCTCCGGCGCTACATCGTCACCAGCGAAACAGCTACGGAGAGGTTCTTCAAGTTTATTCCCAGTGCGGGCCGTCTCGTGGATGGCTCAGTTATAGCGATTGCGTCCGACGACCCCTATGTTCTCGGCGTGGTCTCGAGCACAGCGCACACCGTGTGGGCGCTTCGTGCGGGCGGGCGGATGGGGTCGGGCGACGATCCGCGTTATCAAAATGAAACCTGTTTTGATCCGTTTCCCTTTCCGCCGAGCGTGCCGGAACTGGAGCAGAGGATTCGGATTGCAGCGCGCAAATTGGACAGGTTGCGCCGGAAGGTTCTAGCGCGCCATTCGGATCTGACCCTGACAGCACTTTATACCACGCTCGCCCGTATGCGAGATGCCAAGGGTGGAGTTCTTGATCCCAAATACCGGTCCATCGCCGAACGCGGCGAAGTCTCGCTCATCCGCCATTATCACCAACAGATAGATGAGGCTGTCGCTGAAGCATACGGTTGGCCGCGCGACTTGGAACATGAGGAAATGCTGGTCAGGCTTGTTGCTTTGAATGACGAGCGAGCCGAGGAGGAGCGTGCGGGGCAGATCCGGTGGGTTCGGCCCTCTTTCCAGGCGAAATCCCTCCGAAAGAAGCCGGCCCAAGTCGTCCTGCAACTTCGCAGAGGCACCAAGGCAAAGAAGGTGGAGCGGGATTGGCCAAGCGCCCTTCCAGAACAAGTGGTTGCCGTCGCAAGCGTCGTGGCGCGGTCCGCCAAACCATTGGCGCCCAAAGATGTTGCCCGTGCATTCAAAGGGAAACGCGCCTCTACAGTCGCGCCAGTGCTTGATGCGCTTGCAGGAATGGGGATGGTACGAAAGCTTGAGGACGGCCGCTATGCGGCCTGAGAAGCTGCGCTTCGGCAAATGGCCAACGTCTCCATTTGCCGCTCTTATCTTCATAAACGGTAGGCACTGACTGCCAGGGGGGAACATCACCGTGTCGAGTTTCCGCTTCCTGCATGCTGCGGACATCCATTTGGACAGTCCATTGCATGGCCTATCGCGGTACGATGGACTTCCCGTCGAGGAGATCCGGTCGGCCACGCGATCCGCGTTTGACAACCTCATCCAATGCGCGATCGACGAGGCGGTGGACTTTGTCGTCATCGCCGGCGATCTATTCGATGGCGACTGGCGCGATATGGGGACGGGACTCTACTTTGCCCGGGCCATGGGCCGTCTCGATCAGGCCGGCATTCCAGCGTTCATTATTGCCGGCAACCACGACGCCGCCTCGGCGATCTCGCGGACGTTGACTTGGCCGCCAAACGTTCGCCAATTCGGACCGAGGCGTCCCGAAACCCACAGGCTGCCGAACCTCGCTGTGGCGCTGCACGGCCAGAGCTTTTCCACGCCGGCCGTCACCGACAACCTCGTCCTCTCCTATCCGGCCGCAGAAGCGAACTCGTTCAACATCGGCGTACTCCACACCGCCTTGGCGGGGCGGCCGGGGCACGCCAAATACGCGCCCTGTGGCGTCGAAGATTTACGCGGGAAGGGCTACGACTACTGGGCACTCGGCCATGTGCACGAGTTCGAAATCGTCAACGACAACCCCTATGTCGTCTTTCCAGGCAACGTGCAGGGCCGCACTATACGCGAGGCGGGCGCAAAGGGTGCAGTCATCGTGACGGTGGTGGATGGCGAGGTTTCGTCCATTGATCGCATCGATCTGGACGTTGTGCGCTGGATCCGCCTCGACATCGATTGCGCCGGCTCATCGCCGGGCGGCCTCCCGGACCTGATCCGCGCCGAACTGACGCGCATCCACGGCGCCGATGGCTCCGGTCGGCCAATGATCGTCCGCGTGAGCCTGAGGGGCGAGCTCGCAGGCGCAGGCGCGCTCATCGACAAGGCTGGGGCCATTCGGGACGACGTGCGCGCCATCGCCACGTCGATCTCGCCAGACCTTCATGTCGAGAAGGTGAAGGTACTGGTGTCGGAGCCGACCACGGAACAACACGCCGTGCTCGGCGAGGATCTCGATGAATTGATCGGCGAGGGCTCCTCGGACCTCGGACTAGCGGCGGCGATTGAGGCGGATCTGGAGCGCTTCATGGTTCTGGCGAAGAGCGCGCTCGGTGAGTCGGAGGACGGTGAATTGCGTCTGTTAGCGGCACAGGGCGACTGGGCAGGAATCCTCGGCACCGCATCAACGGCGTTGCGGTCGCGCCTGACGCCGGAAGCCTGACAATGCGTTTCTCCCGCCTTTCCCTCGAACGTTACGGCCGCTTCGCGGACTGCGAGCTAAACTTTCGGTCCGGCGACCCCGACCTCCACATCATCTATGGGGCGAACGAAGCCGGCAAGACGACCTCGCTGGCGGCGGTGTCAGACCTCCTTTTCGGATTCCCCCAGCGGTCGCCGTACAACTTCATGTTCGATTACATCCTCCTCAGGGTCGGTGCGGTACTGGAGGACGGTAGTCGGACGTTCGCGTGCCGCCGGAAAAAGGGTACGGCCGGCACGCTGCTTGACACGAATGACGCAGCGATCGACGAGGCTCCCCTTGCCTCGATGCTGAAAGGGCAGACCCGCGAAACCTTCAGCCTCTCCTTCAGTCTCGACCAGGATGCCCTGCGCTCGGGAGGCAAGGCAATGGTAGAAGCCAAGAACGACCTCGGCCGCACGTTGTTCGCCGCGGGTTCTGGCCTCACCGGCGTCGCCGACGAGCTCAAGAAGCTCGAAGGCGAGGCCGATGCCATCTGGGCGCCTACGACGTCCCAGCGACGCAGCTTTACCTTCGCGCACCGCCAGCTCGCCGAAGCCACCAAGACGATCCGAGACGCAGCTCTCAAGCCCAAGTCCTGGTCTGACGCACGGAACGCGATGCTGGAGGCACAGGCCGCACTCAATCTGGCTCGAGACGCCCGCGACGTGGTCCAAACGGAGCTGAGGGCTGCAGACCGCGTAAGGCGGCTCGCCCCGCTCGTACGGCTGCGCGACGAGCAGACCGAGACCCTGCTCGGCTACGAAACCATCGTTGATCTCAGTGTGCAACGCGAGGACGAGGCGGAACGCGTGATCCGCGAGGCCGAGGAGGCCCAGCGCCAGAGGTCGACCGCAGAGCAGCTAAAGGCTGACGCGGAAAACCGTCGGGACAAAATCGAGGCCGATCCGACCCTTTTGGAAAAGGCGGACGAGATCGACCAGCTCATCGCGGACGGGGGCGCCGTCGCGAAGGCCGCGCAGGATCTAGTCCGGCGCGAGGCGGAGCTCGTCGTCGCGGAGGCGCTGACTCGCCGTTTGAGGGCCGAAGCGGGACCCAACGCGGACGCCACACCTTCACGCGCTTTGGCGGCAAAGTTGCGCGACCTCTCCCGGACTCACGGCGAGAACGCCGCCGCGAGAAGGCAGATCGCCGAGAGCCGGAACGATCTCGACGACCGAAGGAAGCGCGCGCAGGACCGGCTCGATGGTGCATCGGCCGCCGCGGCTTCCGAGGCGCTCATTGATGCGGTCGACGCCGCACGCGCGCTCGGATCGGATGCCGACGCTCGTTGCGAAGGAGCCGGCCTTAGGGTCGAAGCGTTGGCATCGTCGCTGCCCGCCCTGCTCACCCGCCTTTCGCCGTGGACGGGCGGAATCGACGAGCTGCTGGTGCTACCCGAGGTGGGCGACGAGGAGATCGAGTCCGCACGTAGCGAACTGGCCGAAATTCTCGGCCAAGTTCGCCGTGAAGAGGAGCAGCTCCGGCACTGGACCGAAGAGGCCGAGAAGGTTGCGCTGGAGATTGGCCAACTCGCGACCGGCACCGTCGTGTCCGAGGACGAGATCGCATCGGTCCGTTTGAGCCGCCAGGACTGCTGGCAACCCATCCGTGAGAATGTCCTTGCGGGGACCCCACTCGGGTCTCCAGAAGCGGCCGTAGCCGACTACGAGACAAGCGTGTCCCGTGTGGACGAGAAGATGGTCCTCCGTTTTTCGCTGGCCGAGGAGTCGAGCCGCCTCTCCGTGCTCGAGCGGTCCAAGGCGTCGCACGATCTTCAGGCCAAACAAGCGCAGGGCCGGATTGAAGATGCCCGCAAGCGTTATGGAGAAGCAGCGGAGGCATGGGCGGCGCGATTGACCGCGGCCGGCCTGCCAGCCCTCGAGCCCACCCGTTTCCTAACCTGGCGGTCGGCGCGGGACGCGGCGGTCGAGGCCCATCGCGATGGCTTGACGTTGCGGGCCGATCTCGCTTCCATTGTCGGACGGCGTGACCGGTGCCGGGCCGCGCTGGCGCAGGCGTTGGAGGTTGCGGACGCCGGCGGACCGTTAACGCCGGTACTCGCGGCAGCCGAGCGGAAGCGGGCTGAATACGAGGATTTTACGCAACAGCGCCGTCTTGCCGCAGAACAGTTGGACCAGATCGCCGCGGAGGCCTCCGCCCTCGACCGGCGGCACCAGCGCCTCGACGATGAGGACGCGTCGAACGTCACCTCCTGGCGAGAAGTAATGGACGAAGCCGGTCTGCAGCTGGACATCGTCACTTGCGGTGCGGTTCTGGAACTACTCGATGATCTTCGTGGCGCCATCGCGGCAGAGGCAGACCTGCGCAGGAGGGTCGAGACGATCCGCAGGGACGCCAGCAATCACATGGAGCGGGTAGAGAAGTTGTCCGATGGCTCCAACGTTCCCGCGGGCGACACGGCGACGCGGCTTGGCGCTCTAAGGAATTGCCTCACGGCGGCCAGGTCGGCCGCCACGCTGATCGATTCGCTGGATGAGGAAGCGCGCCGCCGCGCGGATCAGTTCGAGGAGGCTTCGGCGAAGCTCGCCACGGCCGACGCGGCGCTGGCCCCCGCGCTCGCTGAAACCAAATCGACGGATCGCGCGGAATTATCGGAAGCGATCGAACGGTCGCGCGCGAAGCGCCGGCTGACGGTGGAGCGGGCCGCCATAGAACGCAGGATCGTCGAGGAAGGGGACGGCTTCACGCTGGACGAACTCGTCGCCGCAGTCGCCGCTTCTAATCCTGACCAAATCGCGAGCCACGTCTCGTCGCTGGATGCACGGTTGGGGGAATTGAACGACGAGGTGGCCGCAGCGGCTACGGCGCATGGCCACGCCAGATCTGCTTTCACCGCCCTCGACGCGGGCGGGACAGCCGCGGTGGACGCGGCATCGGACGCGGAACAGGCGAAGGCCGAGCTTGAAGTCCTTGCCGAACAGTACATCCTGAAGCGTGCTCAGGCGCTGACGTTGAAGTGGGCGATCGAGAAATACCGCGAAAGACATCAAGATCCGTTGCTGTTGCGCGCCGGCGATTTGTTCTCGATTCTGACCGCCGGCCGCTATGCCGCGCTACGAGTGGACGCCGACGGAAGCGTCCCGCGGCTGCTGGGCCTGAGGGACGATCGACGCACAATGGTGGAGGTGGGCGCCATGAGCGAGGGCACCACCGACCAGCTCTTCCTCGCCCTTAGGCTGGCGGCGCTGGAGCAATCGGTGAAGGCTGGGGTCAACCTGCCGTTTCTCGCCGATGACTTGTTCGTGAACTTCGACGACGAGCGCGCCGAAGCGGGGTTCAGGGTGCTCGCCGAGGTGGCCTGTTCCACGCAGGTCCTGTTCTTCACGCACCATCCCCACCTTGTCGAGATTGCCAAGTCCGTTGTCGGTGACGACCTCCACTCGAAGTGCGAGCTCGCTTGACGCGATGCGGCTAGAGGACAGCGCCATGATCATCTTCGGGACCGATCCTTGGTTCCGCCGTGCGGACGTCCAGGTGATCGGCGCCCAAGCCGATGGCGTCGGGCGCGCTGACGCTAGGGTTCATCGCCCGGGTTATATAGCGCCAAAATAGGGGGGAAAATGCGCATCAACCGAGCTAAGATTGAAAACTTCAGGCTCCTCCGCGACGTGGAGATCGGTTTCGAAGAACAGACGACGCTCATCGTTGGCCGCAACAACAGCGGCAAGACGTCGATCGCCGAGCTGTTCCGGCGCTTGCTGTCCGATCGCGCCCTGAGTTTCCGCCTCGAAGATTTTTCGCTCGGGTGTCACGAATGCTTTTGGACATCGCTTGTGTCTTTCCGCGCGCAGCAAGATTCGTCCGAGACGCTCGGACAGTTGCCAGCAATCAAGCTCGTGCTCGATATCGGCTATGACGTCGATGCGGCCGATCTTGGGCCGCTTAGCGAGTGCATCATCGACTTGAATCCCGATTGCCACGAGGCCCGGCTGGAGTTCCGGTTCGCGCCGAAGGCCAATGCGCTACAGGCGTTGTTCGTTGATTTAACGGAGCCGCTCGAAGATCCGGAGGCGGACCGCGCCCGGCTCTACCGCGAACTCGGAAATCGCATTGCCTCGGCCTATGCCGGATCGCTGGAAGCGGTCGATCCGAACGACCCGACCAACCGGAAGACACTGGAACCAAAGATCCTGTCCGCGCTCGTCGGCGGCGGCTTCATCAATGCCCAGCGCGGGCTGGATGACGATACATTCCGCGAGCGCGACGTGCTCGGCAAGGTGGTCGAGGTGCTCTTCCAATCGGCATTGACGGACGAACTGGATCCAACGCGACGCAGCACCGCCGAGCAGCTCAAGGAGGCGGTCGATCAGATCCAGGGCGATCTGCATATCGGTTTTAACGCCAAGCTGACCTCACTGCTGCCCACGTTCGACCTGTTTGGATATCCTGGCCTTGTAGACCCGGGATTGGTGACAGAGACCAGCTTCGACGTCGACAAGCTGCTCAGCAACCACACGCGCCTGCGCTACCGGGGCGTGAACGGCGTAACCCTGCCCGAAACCTACAATGGCCTCGGCGCGCGCAACCTCGTTTACATGCTACTACAGCTCCTGCGCTTCTTCCGCGAGTTCCAGGGAACGCCAACAGCGGCCGGCGTGCATCTAATCTTTATCGAGGAGCCCGAGGCGCATCTGCATCCCCAGATGCAGGAGGTGTTCATACGCCAGCTGGAGTACATCGCCAACGCGTTCGTCGCCCAATTGAACGCCGACCGTCCGTGGCCGGTCCAGTTCGTCGTCACCACCCACTCGCCCCACATGGCGAACGAAGCCCGCTTCGAGAGCCTCCGCTATTTTCTGTCGGTTACCGACGGCCCGGGCCTCCGGCGCTCAGTTGTGAAGGATCTCCGGCAGGGTATGGGCGGCGCGCCGGAAGAGGATCGCAATTTTCTTCATCAATATCTCACGCTATCCCGCTGCGACCTTTTCTTTGCGGACAAGGCGGTGCTGATCGAAGGAACCGCTGAACGCCTTCTCCTTCCGGCGATGATCCGCAAGACCGACGCTGCCGCGCAAGGCGAGCCGCAACTAAGCAGTCAGTACCTCACTGTCATGGAGGTCGGCGGCGCCTACGCCCATCGCTTCTTCGGCCTGCTGGCGTTCCTCGAGTTGCGCACGCTGATCATCACCGATATCGATTCCGTTGCGCCCGGGGCCAAGAACAAGCGCGTGGCGGTTCGTGTGGCCGAGGGCACATTCACCAGCAATGCCTGTATCAAAAGCTGGTACGAGCCCGACGTGAGCCCAGCCCAGCTGCTCGACAAGTCGACCGAGGAGAAGACCGACGGCGGACGACGGCTCGCCTATCAGATCCCCGAGCAGGATGGCGGTCCATGTGCTCGCAGCTTTGAGGATGCCTTCATCCTCGCCAATCCAGAACTCTTCGATCTCGGCGAGGGCGACCAGGCGACGCTCGCCTATGAGCATGCGGCCGAACAGAAAAAGTCCAGCTTTGCGCTTGAACATGCGATCGTAAACACCGAGTGGCGGACGCCGCGCTACATCGGCGAAGGGTTGCGGTGGCTTGCCCAAGGCAATCCAGCGCCGACCCTCGGGCCAGACGCGATCGCCGCCGAGTTGGTCGCCGAAGTGATTGACGCGGCTGATGGGGCCCAGGTCGATGGCTGACGAAGAGACCGCCGCCGACGCGGCCGGCCGCCTTGCACTTGAGCGTGTCTATGCGTGCTTCGATGCCGGACAAAGCTTCCGGCTCGAGGCAGGCGCGGGCGCAGGCAAGACATATTCCCTAGAAAAGGCGCTGCGCCGCCTGATCGAACTTCGCGGTACGGAACTTGTGCGTAAGCGCCAACAGATTGGTTGCATCACGTTCACGAACGTGGCGAAGGATGAGATTATCGCGCGCGTTCAGGCCCACCCGGCGGTTCGGCCGGAGACCATTCACGGATTTTGTTGGTCAGTATTGCAGGACTTTCAGCCCCAGCTCCGCGCGATCGTGCCTGACTTGCCGGGATGGGGAGAACGTCTCGCCGATGCCGGGGTGGGGGGGCTAGGCGCGAGGAAGGTCAATTACGACCTCGGCTATCCCCGGGTGACGCCAGACGAGGTGTCATTGAAGCACGAAGACGTGCTGACGCTGATGACGGAGCTGCTGGCACGGCCCAAGTTTCGCTTAGTGCTAGCGAAGCGCTATCCCGTGCTGCTGATTGACGAATATCAGGACACCGATGCGGGCTTCGTAGAGGCTCTAAAGCAGCATTTCCTAGGTACGGGTACGGGGCCTATCATTGGCCTGTTCGGCGACCATTGGCAGAAGATCTACGGTGAGGGATGCGGTGCGGTCGAGCACGCAGCACTCGAGGTGATCGACAAAAACGCCAATTTCCGATCCGCCGAACCCATCGTCGCGGTGCTCAATCGCATGCGACCCGATCTCGAACAGATCCCCAGCGACCCGGATGCGCCGGGTGAGGCTCGAATCTTTCACACGAATGCATGGCCGGGCCAGCGCCGAACGGGCCAGGGCGGTGGTCACTGGACTGGCGACACGAGCCCCGAGGCGGCACGCGCCTATCTCGATCACCTGAAGCAGCGATTGTCGGATGAGGGCTGGGACTTTGCCGTCGAACGCACCAAGATCCTGATGCTCAGCCACAGCGTGCTGGCGAAGGAACAGGGCTATCCGACCATCCAGAGCATTTATGGCCAGTTCAACGATGCCTGGCTCAAGAAAGAAGACCCCCACATCAAATTTCTGGCCGACCAGCTCGAGCCAGCATGCGCGGCCTTTCAGGCGAAGCGCTATGGCGAGATGTTTGAGAGCCTAGGCGCCGGCAGGCCGTGCATCCGTCGGCATCACGACAAGGTCGCATGGACGCAGTCTCTCGAACAGCTTATCCAATTGCGAGCGACCGGCACGATCGGCGCCGTCATCGACCTCATCAAAGGCCAGGCTCACATGCATCTGCCCGAGGCGGTGCTGGACCGCGAGCAACGCTTGGCCGACGCCGGACCCGAACCGGTCGAAGGCGAGTCTCGGAGGATCGCCCAGCTGCGAAGGCTACGGGACGTCGCCTACACCGAGCTGATGGCGGTGGATGCGTTCATCGATGGTCACACGCCCTTCGCCACCAAGCACGGCGTGAAGGGTGCGGAGTTCGAGAACGTGCTCGTCATCGTCGGCCGTGGCTGGAACAAGTATAATTTCGCGCAGATGCTGGAACGGCTCGACCCAGGCCCCCCGGCAGACAAGGTCGAATCCTTCGAGAGCAATCGCAACCTGTTCTACGTCGCGTGCTCCAGACCGAAGCGCCGATTGGCGCTGTTGTTCACCCAGATTCTAAGCGAGCTCGCGATGGCGAAGGTGACAGCTTTGTTCGGCGAGGCCAATGTGATCCCGCTTCCAGCAGATCCCGCGGGCGGGGCCGCGCCATGACCAAGGGAGAGGCACCACCGATGGTGACGATCGCTGCCTAAACGGACCACGATCTTAGCCAGATTTTCTCTTGGCTCGAAGCGGAGCCGCCGCGGGAGACAGCACCTCTCATCCCAACAACAGCATGATCGCGAAGAGACACAATGCCGGCGAGCTCATCGTCCTGAAGGCCGGCAACGACATCGCGGCTTTCGCGCTCGGCGCTTTCGATCTCATCGATATCTTTAAGACCAAGCCGCCGTTCAGACGGATCGGCATCGGCCGGACGCTGGCGCACTATTGAATCAGTCGAACTGCGGATACCGATAAGTAGTATCGCTCCGGTGAGGGCCGGCTTGCGGTGATCGGCTGATATTTCGAGATGGCACCGGTGCAAGCGCTGGTGTTTGCACCGGTACTAGGGACGGTGCGATGAGTCAGATCACGGTAATTTCAGGCCCGGAGCGGCGGCGGGTATGGACCGACCAGCAGAAGCGCGAGTTGGTCGCTGCGGTTTCGGCCCCCGGCGCGAACGTGGCGGAGATTGCTCGCCGTGCTGATCTGCGGCCCAACCAGATCTACAGATGGCGGCGGCAGATGGGTCAGGCAGCACAGGGCTTTGCCGAGGTGCAGGTACATCCTGACCCGGCACCGGCTACTGGGGCGGCGATCATCGTGGAGTTTGAGCGGGCGATCGTGCGCATTCCCGCTGGCGCATCACCTGGGCTGGTGTCGGCAGTGCTGCGGTCGGTCAAGCCGTGATCCCAGTTCCCTCCGGCGTTCGGATATGGATCGCAACGGGGCACACGGACATGCGACGCGGCATGCGCAGCCTGGCCCTGCAGGTGCAGCAGAGTTTCGGACGCGATCCCTTTGCTGGCGATCTCTACATTTTCAGAGGACGCCGCGGCGATCTTTGCAAGATCATCTGGCATGACGGCGTTGGCATGTCGCTTTATGCCAAGCGCCTCGAGCGCGGGAAGTACATCTGGCCCTCAGCGGTGGACGGCGTGCTTGCCATTTCCCCCTCGCAGATGGCCTGCATGTTGGAGGCGATCGACTGGCGTAATCCGCAGGCCACCTGGCGTCCGACATTAGCCGGATAAAAGGTCGAGATTGCCTAAAAAGCTAGGGATTCCGGCGCCTTTCTGCTATACGCGTCGGCATGGGGGACGAGGCGCAAGCACAGATCGACAGCCTTCGCGAGCGGCTTGCCGCTGCCGAGGCTGTCGCCGCTGAAGTCGCCCGCATCAAGGCGATCAACGCCGACCTGGAAGCCCGCAACGCCCTTCTCGAACTGCAGAACGAGAAGATGCGCCGCACCCTTTTCGGCCAGCGCTCCGAGCGCACGCGCCATCTGCTCGACCAGATGGAACTGACCTTCGAAGAGTGCGAGATCGCTGCCAGCGAAGATGAGCTCCTGGCGGCGCTGGCAGCTGCGAAGACCAACGTCGCGCCCTTCGAGCGCAAGCGGCCCGCACGCAAGCCCTTGCCCGAGCATCTGCCGCGCGAGCGCGTCGTCATCGCTGCACCCGAGGCCTGCCCCTGCTGCGGCTCGGATCGGCTGTGCAAGCTGGGCGAGGATATCACCGAGACGCTCGAGGTGGTGCCGCGCCAATGGAAGGTGGTCCAGACCGTTCGGGAGAAGTTCTCCTGTCGCGATTGCGAGAAGATTACCCAACCGCCGGCGCCGTTCCATGTGACGCCTCGCGGACTCTTCGGTCCCAGCTTCCTGGCCATGCTGCTGTTCGAGAAGTTTGGCGCGCATCAACCGCTTAACCGCCAGCGTGATCGCTATGCCCGGGAAGGCGTCGACCTGAGCCTTTCCACCCTGGCCGATCAGGTGGGCGCCTGCGCCGCCGCGCTGATGCCGCTCTATCTGCTGATCGAAGCCCACGTCCTTGCCGCCGAACGACTGCATGGCGACGATACGACAGTGCCGGTTCTGGCCAAGACGAAGACCGATACGGGCCGGATCTGGACCTATGTCCGGGATGATCGACCTTTTGGCGGACCTGCACCACCAGCGGCGATCTTCCATTATTCCCGCGACCGGCGGGGCGAACATCCCGTGAGCCATCTACGCAACTGGAGAGGCATCCTCCAGGCGGATGCCTATGCTGGTTACAATGCGCTGTTCCATGGCGATCGCGTGCCGGCGCCGCTGACCCGTGCTCTATGCTGGAGCCACGCGCGCCGTTACTTCTTCGAGCTGGCCGATGTCGCCGCACAGCTCAAGAAGCGCCGCAAAAAGGCCGTCATCTCCCCGCTGGCAGTGGAGGCGGTCCGCCGTATCGACGCGATCTTCGATATCGAACGCGCCATCAACGGCAGATCGGCTCAGGATCGTTTGGCTCTGCGGCAGGAGCACAGCGCCCCGCTGGTGGCCGATCTGGAAGAATGGATGCGCGACAATCGGTTGAAGCTATCGAAGAACAGCGATGTGGCCGAGGCTATGGATTACATGCTCAAGGCATGGCCCGCCTTCGCAGCCTTCCTCGATGATGGCCGCATCTGCCTAACGAACAACGCGGCGGAACGAGCGCTCAGAGGCATAGCCCTGGGCAGAAAATCGTGGCTCTTCGCCGGTTCGGACCGCGGTGGCCAGCGCACCGCCTTCATGCTGAGCCTCATTGGCACGGCAAAGCTCAACGACATCGATCCGCAGGCCTGGCTCGCCGACGTTCTCGCGCGCATCGCCGACATTCCCCAGAACCGTCTCCATGAACTGCTTCCCTGGAACTGGGGCGCTCCCGAAGATCAACGCGAAGCCGCCTGATCCGCGGCCTTCACCGAAGGCCTACGATAAGTAACCCCTTCCTATCCACTCATCACACGGGTGGGGTGATGTCGGCCCAGTAGATGACTTCTTCCAGGATATGCATGCTTTCGGGATTTTCCCAGCCCTCACGGTCGCTATCCCATCGCCCGATCACAGGGAGGTCAACCTCCCAGAGCAGCAAGCGACGGCCGTCTTTCCGGTCTTCCGGCAAAGTGCCGATCGGCTCCCAAGGGATGTGCTTGGCGGTGATCATGCAAGTTCCCTCGCTCGATTCCATTGGTCCCGCATTTAGCCCATCTTTGTGCAGGCACGAAACCCAGCTGGTTGCCAACCTGTCGGGTTTCGGCAGCCCGAGCAGCTTTTCGGTGCGCCTTCGGCTTCTGACGCCAGACTTCGGTGCGTGAGCCGCCACTCGCTTGTGCGATGCTGGCACTGATTTAACATAAGATATATTATCAGTCTTTTATCGTTCTATTTCAAATACTTAGATTACTTGCTCATTCGCGGTCTCCGGCATCAACGCCCGTTGATCGTCCCCTCGATCGCCGCCAGACCCTTCATCAACGCCTCGAATTTCGGCGGCGCGGCCATGAACATCTCCGACATCGCGCCATAGTCCCGCTCAAGCTTCTCCCAAGTCGCGCCATCGGGCGACAGGCGCAGCGTTCCAACCACGGCGGTGTCATAGGAGGCCGACCTGTCCGCGAACATCAGGCTCTTGTTGTGCACGACCTGCTCGAGCAGATCGATCCGCCCCATCGCCTCGTTCGTGATGCCCGCCTGGTCGAGCATCAGCACGTCATAATAATGGCGCGACATGCCCTCGCGCAGCTTGCCGTTATGATGGAGCGCATGAAGGATCGTGACCTTTTCCCAGAAGGTCCGCGCAACGGCCAGCGTCGGCACCTCGGTCACCGGATCCGCCAGTTCCTCGGGAAAGTCTTCGGCCAGATAGGGCAAGATCGGTCGAAGCGCGAACGGTTCCGTGTCGCCGCGGGCGCCAAATTCCAGCTTGATGCGCGGCTTGATGTAACCGCTTTCATCCGCGCCGCCGTAATTCTCGCCATAGGCGAGCCCGTAACCCGAGGTGCGCGGATAGACGAAGAGCAGCGTCTGCTGGTCCTTGTCGTCGGGATCGAGCGCCAGGCTCCAGCCCTCGGCCGTGCCGAGAGCGACTTCGATTTCGCGCGCCAGGATCGGCATGGCGACCGTGGCGACATAAGCCTGTGCCGCCGCCTTGAGCGCCTTGGTCCGGCGCTCGCGCTCCTTGCCGGTAATGTCGCTGTCCATCGGCGAGGCGACTTCGCTGAGCAGCGGCGCCGCGCGGCTGATGGTGAGGTCGATATCTTCGGAGAAGCGCGCGATGATCCCATAGGCTTTCGACAGCGAGGTCCCGCCCTTGAAGGTCATGTGACCGGCGAGGTCGGGACACATGACGAGGCGGCGTAGCGTCCAGCAGACCCAGAAATCCTTCTCGATGATGATCGGCGTCAGATCCCGCCGCGCCGCCGCTTCATCGATAAAGGCGCGCCGATCCTCGGCTGGTCTGCGTGCGAACTCATCCATTGCGGGCGGCGCCGATCTTTAAGACGACGTCGCCCATCCATCCGGGCATCTCGGCCCTGGCCTGGGCGAGCATCCGCATGTCGCGATCATCGAGGCGGGCGGCGAAGTGCCGGATCTTGTCGCTATCGATATTGTCCTTCCCCAGATGCGCGAGCGCCTGCACGACCGCGTTGACCGAGTCCGGCGCATTGTCGAGCACCGGTGCGCGGCTGTGCTTGAGCGTCAGGCTGCGCCCGCCCGCTTGCCTGACCCGGGTGCGGCCGGTCGTGGCATAGCTGGCCCGGGCGGGAACCTGGGTCGATAGCCCGAGCCTGTTCGCCGCCGCCGCGCCCGACGGTGCGAGCTTGTCCCCGCTCTGCGTCGAGAGGGCCTTGGCGACATTGGCGGGATCGGGACTGAGCGCACCGAGCTTGTCATGCTGGCGCGGATAGTCATAAAGACCCCGGCCGATGCGCCGGATGTCGCCGGCGGTCACGAGGCGCGACAGCGCCATGTCGACCGACCCACGCGTCCCGAAGTCGACGAAGCTCTTGGGCGTGAACACCCAGCCGCGGCCCTTGCCGCGCACGCGCTTCATGATCCGATCGGCTACCGCAGACACTGGCTGTGCTCCTATCTGTTAGATAATAGCACGCTTTTTTCTAACAAGCTAGAAGCGCGTATCAGCGCCTAAATTCGCTATTTTCCAAGATATTTTGGCATCGCATCCAGATAGGATGCCAAGGCCACACAGGCAAGGTAGGCAAGCCGCCCGCGGGAGCGCCGGCCATCATCGTTCCCGATCCCGGTGAGGCGGTGGCCGCCCCTCGTCCGCACCTGTGGGCGGCGAAACGCCCTCCGGCTCGTTTCGGCGCTCCTGCGGCGGCCGTTCGGATTGCAGTATCTCCCGTGCGCGCGCGAGCCGCCGCGACACCGCCGGCGGCATCGCCGCCAGAAAGCCGGCGATTTCCTGCCCCAAGGCCCGATCTTCCGGTTTTCCGGTGGCGGCGAGCGCGACGGCGGCCTCGGCATAGGCGCCGCGGATCTGCTTCTGGCGCGCCAGCGCCATGACATCTTCCGGCCGGCGCTCCTGGTCGGCCGCACGCACGAAGCTTTGCGCCCGCAGTTCGTTGAGCTGCGCGAGATTGAGCCTGCGCCCCTCGGCCCCAAGCCGGGCATCGAGATGGAGCGCGGCTGACCGCACGCGCTTCTGGACATGACCGCGCGCCCGCCGGGGTGTCGCTTCCGCCGCGACACCGCGCGCGCGCAGCTCATGCGCGAAGGTCTCACGCATATGATGGAGATCCGCCTTGCGCGGATTGAAGCGGGTTCCGTCCGCCCCTTCGGTCGCCACCGTCAGATGGACGTGGGGATGATCGGTGTCGGTATGGAGCGCCAGCATATAGGCATGGTTCCCCTCGAACAGGATTCGCGCGAATGCCTGCGCCGCATCATGGAGCGTCTCGGCGTCGGTCGATCCCCCGGGCATCGACAGCACCAGCGACATCGACGTCGGCCGTTCCCGGCCATGTTCGTTCATGGCCTCGTCGAGCATCGCCCAGTCCTGAGCGATCGCCTTGAGCCGATCCGGCTCGGTGATAATCTCGCCCTCGCTCGATCGGACGGCGAGCTTCCCGTGGCGCGCCACATAGCCGAAATGCTCGGCGACATGATGAGCGCCATATTGCTTGCCGGAGACCTTCACCATCACCTCGGGCGCCTTGCGCACGATCCGCTCGAGCTTGGCGCGCGCCTCGGCCTGGCCCATCGACATCGGCCGGGCGGCCCCGCCCCCGCTTCCGCCCGGTTTGATCCGAACATAGGCGCCGCGCAGGGTCCGCTTGCCGCCTGCCGGCGGCCGCCAGGCCTCCATCAGGCTGGGAAGCGGGAGAACCCCCTCCTCCTCACGCATCGGCCATGTCCCAGTAGCGAAGATCGCCCTTGAGCGCGGCCCCGAGACCGGCGAGCGCATCGACGATCTCGGACCTAAAGCTTGCGACCCTGGCCGCTTCCCGCGCGACGTCGAGGCCGGATTCGACCATCACCGAGGCGTTGAGCGCGCGGGTCGCCTGGTTGAGGTTGATCCCGATCCGATTGAGCTCGCGCCACGCCTGCGCGACGGCCGCCCGCTCCTCGCGCGGCAAGGGCGCGTTTGCGCGCAAGCGCCGCGCCAGCAACGTGGTGATCCAGTCGGTACGCTTCATCCCCAGCACATCCGCCGCGCGGTCGAGCGCGGCGATCTCTTCCGGGATCAGCCGAACCTCGACCCGGCAGGTTGCGCGCTGGCGGGCGCGCGGCGCCTGATGCCCCTCCCCCGCCTCCATGGCCAAGGCGTCACCGATCAAGCGGCGCAGCAGCGCCGAGCGGCCGCCCGATACCGCCGCGAGCGCGGCGAAACGCTGGGCGACATCATCGTCGAGCCGAAAGGTGAGGACGGGCATGTCCCCAACGCTATTGTCATACATCCCCGGCGCCAAGCCTATCCGGCCCTTACCTTTACTCAACTCATCTTATAGTCTGCTTGGGCAGACTATTGTTCTTCGGCCAGCGAACCCCTCTCGAACACCGATCGTCCGCAGCAAGGGGCGGCGCCTTCGGCGCTGCCCCCGCCCATCGACACGAAAAGGGCCGCACCCCGAAGGGTACGGCCCAAACCATCGTGCAAGATAAACTACGAACGCGGAGGAGGCGGGTCAGTTGTTGGCAAGGCCTCGCTTCTCTCGCCGGTCGGACCGATCGACGAGGCAGCGACTTCACGCTCGCGGCCATCCTCGAAAATCACCGTGACCAAAGGCGCCAGCGGGAGCCACGCAGGGAAGCCGTCGACCAAGACCGGTAGTCTAGGAGATCGGATCGGCGCGGAGGGTTTGTCCGTGAGGCCCGATCGAACCGGATCGCGGTCGGTGGGGGCCAATGGCTGTGCCACAGGCGCCCGCGGAGGGACCGGCGCCGGGTGCGTCTGCTTGAGTTCGGCGATGAAGCGCGATCCTGCGGCGAGCGTTGCGCCGGCGTCGCCCCAGCTGGCGACATAGGCCTCGACCTCGGCAGGGTAGTCCCTCGCCGTCCGGTGCAGATCATAGAGAAGGCGAATAGGCGCAAACGGCAGGGCCGCCTTGAGATAGGCCGGCATGTCGCCATAGGCGGCATAGAGCGAGACGAACTGCTTGGATCGGCCGAGTGCCGCCGCGATCTCGACCTGGTTCATCCCGCCCTTCAGCATCCGGGCGATCGCATGGGCGAGCTCGACCGACGACAGATTGGCGCGCTGGTCGTTCTCGACGATCTGGTCGGCCAGCAGTTGCACTCCCTCGCCGACCGGCACGACGATCGCGGGGATCGTGGCAAGGCCCGCCAGCTGCGATGCGCGGAAGCGGCGCTCGCCCAGACGTATCCGGTGCATGCCGTTCGCGTCGGGCGGCGTAACCGTGATCGGCTGCAGCACGCCGCGCGACGCGATCGAGGCGGCCAGCTCGGCGAGCGCGTCATCGTCGAAGCTGCGCCGGGGATTGCCGGGGTCGGGCAGGATGCGCGCAAGTTCGATATCCTCGACCCGGCGCGCCCGTTCATGGTCGCCGACAAGAAGTCCGAACTCCTCGATGCGCTCGTCGAACTTGCCCATCAGGCGGCCGCGACCTCCTGGCTTGTCATGCGCCCCTCGATCTCGGCGAGCACCGCGCGGATCTCCTCGGCCGCCGCCTTGGCGCCGCTGCCGGTCTCCTGCCATACCGGACGATGATTTTCCGCGGCATGCTTGTAGGTCGGCCGCGCCTTGATGAAGGCCGGGAACATGAGCTTCTCGCCGACCGCATGCGCCAGCTTCACCGCATTCTCCATCTCGCGCCGGTCGAACGGATTGACCATCGAGGGGAGGAGCCCGAGGAAAGCGATCTTGCGGCCGGCGCGCGCGGCCTCGGCCTTGCGCAGCGCGGTCAGCAGCATCTTGGCGCATTCGACCGAATCCTCGGCAACCTGCACCGGCGCGATCACGGCATCGGCGACCGCCATCGCGCTCAAGGTGAGCTCGTCCCACTTGGGACCGGTATCGATAACGCAATAGTCGAAATGCGGGCGGAGCGCCGGGAAGCGGCCGATGAAGTCGCGCACATCCTGCGCCGCCTTGACCATCTGGAGACGGGGATCGGCACCGAGCACGGTTAGCCCGGCCTGCCCGTCGGCGCACAGGGCAGCGGCAGGATCGAACAGGTCGGCGGAAAATCCGCCTTGCCGCTCGGCGCCCAGGCGCCGCGTCGAGCTGCCCTGCGGGTCGAGATCGACGAAGGCGACGCGGCGCTCAGGCGGTTCAGCAAGATACCAGGCGAGATGACTGGCGAGGAAGGTCTTGCCGACCCCGCCCTTGAGCAGGCTGACGACGATCGTCTTCATGACCGCGGCACCTCAGCAATAGTCGTCAGGACCATCGCGCAGGTTGCGCTCATAATGATCGCGCGAGGACCAGTCGCCGCCACCCCCAATGCCGGGACCGGCATAGCGGAACAGATAGACGGTGAGGGCGAAGCAGCCGAACGCGAAGAGAAACGCGTGATCGGGATGCGCGGCGAAATATGCGGCCATGATAAGTCTCCTTGGAGCCAGTGAACGGGCAAGCGAACGGCGCCACTGGCGCCGGCCACGCGCAATCGCGCGACATCTCGGACCCGCGCCCTCCCCTCCCGCATTTGCGGATGCGGCGTCCGTTGCCCGCATAGTCTGCTCAAGCAGACTATGCGGGCCATCCCCCCGGTCGGGGGGATGGCTGCGCCGGATCAATATTCGTCGGCCAGCAGGATAGTGAGCACGCGCGTCGTGACCTCGGGGTTCGCGGCATCCGGCGAGCCATAGGCGAGCTCGAGATCGTAATAGTCGATCTTCCAGTAGAGGATCGCATCCTCGAACTCGAAGCGGCCGAAATCATGCTCGTCGATCGGATCGTTGTCGGGCGTGAAGCTGTCATAGTCGCGCACGATCCGGAGGATCTCCGCGCGGCGGCGAAAGCCGCGGAACAGGGCGACGTCGCCGATCAGCGCCGCAACGCCCGCAGTCATCACGATCTGGTTGCGGCCCGGGCTATGGATGGACCGGCGAAGCGCGTCATTGAGTTCGGCGACGCGGGCGATCCGCTCGGCCTGGCTCATCGCATTCGGGGAGGATTGGGACATGAGAACGCTCCTGATCTGTCCGGCCCCGCCCGCCGGGGCCTTCCGACAGGCGTGCCAAGGGCCGGCGGCAGAGCGCGGCCGCGCACCGGCAGGGTCGCAACGGCAGTGGAGAAGCCCGCAAAGCGGGCTTGCGCGGGCGCGCGCGCCGGCCAGGCAAGCCGACAGGAGGAAGGTCTTGGCGGGCGGGATCGCGAAGAGATGATCGCGGTGTCCTGATTCTCTGGCTCCGCGGAGAGCCCGGCGCTATCCTCCGCCCATCATGACGAGCAGCGCCACTCTCTTCCGCCTTGCCCCGGCCTGGACCGCGTCACTCCAGGCGATGCGGCTGCGCCAGATCCTCGTCCGATCGCAATGCCGCCGCTGCGGTGCGTTGATGCGCGAGGATGTCGATGCCCTGATCGGGCTCCATGGAGCAGGCGCCAGCCTCATCGACCGGCAGGCCCGATGCCGCATGGTCGGCTGCGACGGCGCGGCCTATTATCTCGCGGCGCGGGGCCATGACCGTCCCTGGCACATATTGCTGCACGATGAGCACCTGCGTGCGGGCCTGGCCAACTGCCCTCCAGCGCGCGGCGCGACCGGCCGGGCCATAGTTTGCGCGCAGGGTTGAGAAGTGCGAGCAGTCACGGCAGGGATCGTCACCCGAATGGGCTGAGACTTGGCACAAGGCTCAGGGCGAAGCCTAGAGCCCGGTCCGGCCGCGCCGGAGCCGCCATTCTCAGCGCATAGATGCAGAGAAATCCGACTTTCAGACGGCAACCGCCCGTCGCAGATTGCCAAGTGCAGAACACAATTTCTGCGATACCTTACGGAGCTGCTGAAGCCTCTCCGCCGCCTCGTTCTCTTCGATCACGAGCGTCGAACGATCAGCCTGCCGTGCCCGGATCGCGATCACACGAAAGATGGCGGCCCATCGACTGGTCCGTTCGACTGTCAGCTTCGCCTGGCCATGGGCGAGCATCGTGCGCAGCCCTTCCTGGTGCCGAAATTCCGCCAGCAGGCTCGCGACACCCTTTCCCTCCACGGAAAAGGGGCCGCCCTCATTGACGAGTGCAGCAAGGTCATCGAGCCGTTGCCCGACCAAATGCCGTAGCTTCACCGACTGTCCTCGTCCCGGCTGAGCGCTCAGATGCAGCAAAGTCTCGGTAACGGCCACCTCCACCGCGGCGAAGCATTGCAGACAGGCACCGCGCCAGGCGTTCACCTCCTGGGTGACGCGCGCCCACAGGGCATCATCGCCGGCATTCGCTATCGCAGCCTCAATCGTCATTATCGCAGCATAGTCGCGGCATCTGAACAATCGGTTCTCGTCTTCGGCGCAAGCCGCGAGCGAAGCGCGGGGAATAACCGGGAGCCGAGCGGCTCCCGGTCGAGCCGTCAGGCAAAGGGATCGAATTCGGTGACGATGGCGACGCTGCCGTCGGCGTCTTCGGCGGTGATAACCCCGTAATGCTGCCCGATCGCGATGACGAAGGTGACCATCATGAGGCTGCGCGAGAGGCTGAAGGCGTGGCGGCGAGCGATTGCGATGTCGGTGAACATGTCGAGGCTCCTTTGCGCGCCGGCGGGTTCGTCCCGCTCGACAGGCGCCCGATGTGTCCGGCCGGTGGCCGCGATCACTTTTTTGGCTGGAGGCCCAAAAAGCCGTAGCGAAGCGACCGGACCCCTTGCGGGTTGATCGCAAAAGGTCACCGGGTGGACCAAGGATCGCGCCGATTGAGAGCGGGCGAACCCGCCGGCCAGGAGGCCAGGTCCCCGCCGATGTCGCGCCCCACCCCTTGCCCTGCCTGCCGCTCCATCCAACGGGTCCGGATGACAGGCCGCCGCTTGTCGGTTAGCCCCGCCGGATGCTGTTCCCGCTCCTGCTTGCCGCCGCCGTGGTCCCCAATGATCAGACCTTCGCCTGCACACCGACGCGCGTCTGGGATGGCGATGGCCCGATCTGGTGCCGCGAGGGCGCCCATGTGCGGCTCGCCGGCATTGCCGCGCGCGAGATCGACAACAGCTGCCGCCCCGGCCAGCCCTGTCCGAGAGCAAGTGGCCCGGCCGCCCGCGATGCGTTGGTGCGCCTGCTTGGCGGACCGCGCGGCCAGACATCCACCGGGCATATTCGCGTGGCTGGCCCCACCATGCGCTGCGTCTCGACCGGCGAAGCCAAGGGCAACCGGACCGGCGCCTGGTGCAACGCGCCCGGCATCGGCGATCTCAGCTGCGCGATGATTGCGACCGGCACCGTGCTGCGCTGGGAGCGCTATGCCAAGGGGCGATGCCGATCCCGCTGATCCGCTTGGGACCATGCCGCGCCTGAACAGGATAAGAGGCCCGGCGGCGATGCCGCCGGGCCGCCCTGTCCGAGCTCAGAAGGGGATTTCATCGTCTTCGGGCTCGTTGCCGCCGCCGCTATTCTCGTTGGACTTGGCGCGGGTGAGGAAGGTCACCTCGTCGGCGATGATCTCGACGCCGTAGCGTTCGATATTCTCGCTGTCGGTCCAGCGGGTGTAGTGGATACGGCCCCGGACCATGACCTTCATACCCTTGTCGACATATTGCTCGACCGTCTTGCCGACGCCGTTGAAGCAGGTGATCCGGTGCCATTCGGTGTCCTCGAGGCGGCGATTGTTGTCGTCGCGCAGGATCTTGCCGTTGCTGTCGCGCTTCGGGCGCGAGGTGGCGAGGCTGAAATGGGTAATGCGGGTGCCGCCCTGGGTGGTGCGGGTTTCCGGCGTGCCACCGACATTGCCGGCGAGGATGACGAGGTTCTGCATGGCCTGAGTTCCTTCGATGTGGGTCCAAGGGACCGTCCCTTCGACTGATCCCCGGCCAAGGCGGACAGGACGGCCCATCCACCGGCAGCGCAGCGCCGGGGAACCCCGAGACAAGGGGTGGTGCGGGCAGCCGTGGCACACGGCAACTCGGCCCGATGGCTTGCGGGTTGGATGGGCCGGACGGCCGGCTTAGGGGTCAGATGAGGAGAAGGACGGTGCGTCGCTTGGGCCATGACCGGAGCCCACCCAGCGAAACCGCCGATATTGCCGGCTTTGCCGAGCACGCCGGTCCGGCATCTCGCGGACCTTACGCCCGTGCCTTATCTGCCCGTCCCTTGAGCCGCAGGACGGGATTGTAGATCCTTCGCATGGCCACTCGCGGGCTCGACACGACGTCCGTTGCACGATCACGCGGAGGGGGAAGAGGAGGTACGCAAGGTGGCGGCGCCTGGCGTGGCTGGCCTCAGGCAGGCCGCCACGGCATCGAGGAGCTGCCCGGTCTCGCAAAGCACGGCGCCGATGTCGCAGGCATAGCCACCTGCCACCAGCGCGTCGATCCGATGCACGGCATAGGCCGGGCCGAGGCTCTTGATGAAATCGGCCAGCGGACGACCGGGCGCCGGCAGGCCTAGCTGCCGCGCCTCGTCGAGGGCGCGGACAAGGTCATGACGGATATCGCGGGCCAGCGCATCGTCCGTCCAGCCATGACCCAAAAGATGCGCCTTCAGACCCAGTTCGCAGGAGATCGCGAGCAAGTGCAGTGCCGGCGCAAGCGCAATAGGCGCGCCAATCTGCGCGCCGCGATGAAATTCGCGCGCTCGATCGAGAAACACGGCTGCAAGCACCGGATCGCCGGGCGCCGCCAATCTTTCGATCGCGCGCCAGCGGCGCGGCGTCAGCTGGCGGAGCCAGGAGGGACCGGCCTGGTTGCGAAGATGCCGTAAGTAAGCGCCATCGGCTTCGTCCACATCGCGGCCTGTCGACCATAAGGACAGCAGCTTCGCCTTCCAGTGGCGGCCATGCGCGGCGCGGAAGGCAAGGAGCGCGCACGCACTGGCGCGATCGGGCATGAACATGATGCGGAACCTCCGAAGGGAACAAGGGACGCATCCGCCCCGCCCCCTCCCCTCCGGCACCGGAATCCGCGAGATTGAGAAAAGCCGGCCGCCGAAGCGGCCGGCACGGCGGTCAGCCGCGAGATAAAGCCGCCGGCGGCGTTCCGAGCGGTCCGCGGCGATCGACGACATGGATGCCGCGCGCCTTGGCCTCGACCACCAGCCTTTCGGTGACGCCGTTGCCCTGGAAGGCAATGACGTAGCGCGGCTTGACCGAGAGCATCTGCTCGTTGCGCCGGAAGCCGGCACGATCGCCAAGCTTGCGATCAAGGCCGAACCGCAGCTGCTGGATGCCGTTCTGCTCGGCCCAGGATGCTGCAAGACGCTCGATGCCCTTCATGTCGCCGCCATGGACGAGATACATGTCGCCCACACGTTCGCGCACGGCCTTGAGGGTCCGCAGCAGATTGTCGGCAAACTGCTTGGCCTCGTCGTCGCTGGCGAAGCGAAGGCGCCCGCCGGCGAAGACCACGGGCGTGCCATGGACCATATTGGCATCGCGCACCCGCTCGCGCCGCGCCTGCAAATAGGCCCGGCCATCGACGATCGCAGCGGTCGTGCCGAGCGAGATGCGGTTGCCGGTCGCGGGCACCCAGGAGCGGCCGGTCTCATGCAGATAGTGGCGCGCCGCGGTGTCGCGCATCCCCTCATAGGCCTGGGCGGACTGCTCGACCTTGCGGGCGAGATCGATCTTGTCCTCGAGATCAGCGGTCGCGATCTCCGATCCGTCCTGCTCGGCGAGCAGGAGCCGGATCTCGTCGGTCAGGCGGTCGATCAGCTGATGCTTCTTGGCGGCCGCGCGGTGGAAGAGATTGACGAAGCCCCAGCCCAGATCCTCGATGTCGCGTTCGAGCGCGGTGAAGGGGAAGAGCGCGAAGAGATCGCTCCAGATGGCGCTGACGGTCTGTTCGAGCGCTTCGGCCGGCGGCGGCGCTTCCATCGAGCGTTGGTCGCCCATCAGGTCGAGATGGCCGAGTTCGAGTGCTTGGAGCACTGCTGAAAGGGAGCTGGTCATGAGGGATTGCCTTTCCGTGTCGCAGGGCCGGCGGCCTTCCCGCCGGATGCGCACCCTCCGGGCCATCGAAAAAGCGGCGGCGGCACCGCCGGGCAACGCCCAAGGGGAACCCGATAAGGTCCGGGTGGTGCGGGCAGGCGCGCCTCGGCGCGCCAACACGGCCGGAGCGTTCGGGTTGCCGCCGCCAGCGCGATGGCCCATGTGCCGCATCCTCTGGCGAAAGGCGCGAAGGCGCTGTCGCGTCAGGCATTCATGACGCAGAGGACCTTAAGAAGGGCACCCGCAACCCGATCTCCCGATACGCACAGGACGGCATGAAAGCGCGTCGCATCGGAAGAGCCCGGCCGTCAGGCCTTCGACCGTGAGGCCAGATCTTGGGCCGCGTCGCGCTTGGCGGCTGCCGCCTTGCGTTCCGAATAGCGGTCCACGAGTTGATCGGCATGGCGACGTGTCAGCACCGTGAAGCGCACCAGCTCCTCCATGACGTCGACGATCCGGTCATAATAGCTTGAGGCACTGAGACGGCCGTCCTCGTCGAACTCCTTGAACGCCATAGCAATGCTCGACTGGTTGGGGATGGTGAACATGCGCATCCACCGCCCGAGCAGCCGCAACGTGTTGACCGCGTTGAACGACTGCGATCCGCCCGAAACCTGCATGACGGCCAGGGTCCGGCCCTGGGTCGGACGCATGCCGCCGAATTCGAGCGGCAAATGGTCGATCTGCGCTTTCATGATGCCGGTGATCTGGCCGTGCCGTTCGGGACTGCACCAGACCATGCCCTCGGACCAAAGCGCATGCTCGCGAAGCTCATGCACCGCCGGGTGATCATCGTCCTTGATCTGGTCGGGGAGCGGGAGATCGGCCGGATCGAAGATCCGCACTTCGGCGCCGAAGAGGATGAGCAGCCGGGCCGCTTCCTCGACCGCGAAGCGACTGAACGACCGCTCGCGCAGCGAGCCGTAGAGGAGGAGGATGCGAGGTTTCGGCTCAAGCGCGCCGAGCCCGGCGGCGAGATCGGGCCGGATCATTGCACGGTCCAGCGCGGGCATGTGATCGGGTTCGGGAAGGATACGAAGACGCGACATCAGGCAATCCATTTGTACAAAAGGGCGGCGCTCGCCGGGCATAGCGATCGGAACTCGGCCGATTGCGCGATGACGGCAGGAACGTCGGTCCGTTCGGCTGTTTCATAGCCGTGACGGCGAAAGAAAGGCTCGGCGGTCGTGGTGAGCAGGTACAGGCTAGTCGCGCCCTCATCAGCTGCAGCGCGTTCGACTGCCGTGAGAATGGCACCGCCCAATCCGCATCCGCGCCGATCGGCCTTCACGACCAGCGAGCGCAGCAGGCGGTCGGAGCCGTCGCCTTCGATCCCGCCATAGCCGACAAGGCCAACATCATCCTCGAACCGAAAGAAGCGGCGTCCCGCCTCGGCGAGATCACTGGCAGGCAGACCCGCCGCGCTCAGCTCCGCCATCAGGTCGGAAAGCGACCTGGAATCCAGCAGTGTAGCGATCATGCAGGAACGCGTTGCTCGTACCAGGGCCGCGTCTTCTTGACGATGCTGACGACAGACAGCATTACCGGCACCTCGACCAGCACGCCCACCACGGTCGCGAGCGCGGCCCCGGAATTGAGGCCGAACAGGCTGATCGCGGCTGCAACCGCGAGCTCGAAGAAATTGGACGCGCCGATCAGCGCGGCCGGAGCGGCGACGCACCAGGCCACGCCGAAGCGCCGGCTGAGCCAATAGGCCAGGCCCGCATTGAAGTAGACCTGGATGAGGATGGGAATGGCAATCAGTGCGATGACCAGCGGATGAGCCAGGATCGCCGGGCCCTGGAAGCCGAACAGGAGGACGAGCGTCGTCAGCAGCGCAACCAGCGACACCGGCCCAAGCGTTGCCAGCAGCCGATCGAGCGCCGGCTGCCCGCCTGACGATAGCAACGCCCGACGAATGATCTGCGCGACGATGACGGGCACGACGATATAGAGCAGGACCGAGATGAGCAGCGTGTCCCAGGGCACTGTGATCGAGGCGACCCCGAGCAGCAGTCCGACCAGCGGTGCGAAGGCGAAGACCATGATCACGTCGTTGAGCGCCACCTGGCTCAGCGTATAGGTCGGCTCGCCGTCGCACAGGTTCGACCAGACGAACACCATCGCCGTGCAGGGGGCGGCGGCGAGCAGGATGAGCCCGGCGATATAGGCGTTGATCTCGCCCTGCGGCAGCAGCGGCCGGAAGAGCCATCCCAGGAACAGCGTGCCGAGCAGCGCCATTGAAAAGGGCTTCACCGCCCAGTTGATGAAGAGGGTGACGCCGACGCCCTTCCAGTGTTGACGAACCGACCCCAACGCGCCGAGGTCGATCTTGAGCAGCATGGGGACGATCATCAGCCAGATCAGCACAGCCACGACCAGGTTCACGCGCGCGATCTCAGCCGATGCGATGGCTGCGAACAGATTCGGCAGCGAATAGCCGAGCGCGATGCCGACAGCGATGCAGAGCGCCACCCAGACGCTCAAATAGCGTTCGAAGCTGTTGATCGCCGGCTTGGGTCGTGCCGCAACGGTCGCGTTCACGCCCCGATCCTCTTGCCGGCGGCGTCGATGACCTGCTCGCCATCTTCCTTGGTGAAAGCCCCGCGCTGGGCGGACGGGAGAAGATCGAGCACCTCTTCCGATGGACGGCAGAGTTTCACGCCGAGCGGCGACACAACGATTGGCCGGTTGATGAGGATCGGATGTTCGATCATCGCATCAATGAGCTGGTCATCGCTGAGCGTCGGATCGGCAAGACCCAGCTCGGCGAAGGGCGTGCCCTTCTCGCGGAGCAACTGGCGTGCGCTGATGCCCATGCGGGCGATGAGCGAAACCAGGCGCGGGCGGTTGGGCGGCGTCTTGAGATATTCGATCACATGCGGCTCGATCCCGGCGTTGCGGATCATCGCCAGCGTGTTGCGCGACGTCCCACACTCGGGATTGTGATAGATGACGATATCGATTGCGGCATTGCTCATGCGCTGGGTGCCTTTTCGCTTGGGAGGTCGGCGCGGCCCTGTTCCTTGCCGATCCGGTTCAGCCGGTTCTGTAGACTCATCTTGTCGAGGCCTTCGAACGGCAGGTTGGTGAACAGCGAGATGCGATTGAACAGCATCCTGTAAGTATCGAAGAAGGCCGCGTGCTGCACCGTTTCGCTGTCCTCGATAGCGGCCGGATCGGGCACCCCCCAATTGGCGGTCAGCGGCTGCCCCGGCCAAACCGGGCAAAGCTCATTGGCGGCATTGTCGCAAACGGTGAACACGAAATCCAAGGACGGCGCATCGGGGCCGGAAAACTCTTCCCAGCTCTTCGAGCGGAACCGGCTTGCGTCGTAGTTCAGCTTCTCCAAGAGATGAATGGTGAACGGATGGACCTCGCCCTTGGGCTGGCTGCCGGCGCTGAACGATTTGAAACGGCCTAGCCCCTCACGGCTGAGGATCGCCTCGGCCATGATGGAACGGGCGGAATTGCCCGTGCAAAGAAACAGTACGTTCAACAGGCGATCCGTCATGTTGATGTCCTTTCAGGCAGCACGACAGGCAAGCAGTTCATCCGCAAGTGGATGGCAGAGCTCGGCCCGGCCACCACAGCAGTCCTTGACGAGGAACAGCATCACGGAGCGTAGCGCATCGAGATCGGCGCGGTAGTTGATGATCCGGCTGCGCCGCTCGGATGTGACCAGGCCGGCACGCGCCAGGGTCGCCAAATGCACCGACATCGTGTTCTGCGGGACATCCAGCGCCTTGGCGACCTCGCCGGCGGGAAGGCCTTCGGGTTCGTGACGCACCAGAAGGCGGAAGGCGTCGAGGCGCGTGGCTTGGGCAAGCGCGCCCAACGCGACGATGACAGATTCGTTATCCATATATCCACGATAGCGGATATATGGATATAGTGCAATCGGCGACATGGCGAGATCAAGCAGCCGCCTGCTCGTCCAGATCATCCTCGCAAGCGAGATCGGTTGCCCGCAGCAGAAACCCGGCGGCTTCCTCGGCTCGCGCAGCCGCCGTCAGCAATGCGCGATTATCCTTGCGCAAAATGGCGAGCCAGGATCCGATATAAGCCGCGTGGTCGTCGAGATGGGTGGTTGGGAGACCCACATCGGCGCCAACCAGCGCTGCTGTCAGTTCGGCGACCAACTCCTCGAACGCATATGCCTGATCGCCGAAGCGCTTCCCGAACGATCGGGCAAGCCGGGCTGGATGGCCTGTCCAGTGGCCGGCCTCATGCGCAATGGTGGCTGCCCAGGCGGCGCGCGTGTCGAATTGCTCGACCGGCGGCATGGTGATGACGTCCGCGCGCAGATCATAATAAGCACGATCGCCGCCGCATCGCAGCCGCGCGGGCAGCCGATCGACGAAGCGCTCCGCCCGCGGACCGAGCCGGTCGCCCGGCGGGACGAGGGAGAGGGCTTCGGGATAGAAATCGCCCGGCAGTGTATCGATCTGATCGGCATTGAAGACCGCATAGGACCGCATGACCCGGCGCTGCTCATCGACGAGCTCACCCGGACGTTCGTAGGAATCGACCTTCTTCGAATAGGCTTTGTAGAAGATCGCAAATTGCGACTGCTCACCGGCACGGACCTGCCCGCCGAGGCTTTGTGCTTGCCGATAGGTCATCCAGTAGCGGGACCGATAGCCGCACTGCTCGGCGGCCAGCCATAGCCAAAAGGTGTTCATGCCGCGATAGGGCTCGCCATTGGCGCGCAGCGGGCGCCCTTGCGCGGCGCATGATCGCCAGGGCCGTACCCAGGGACGCACACCGGCCTCGAGCCGGTCGATGATGGCGCGCGTGATGGTCTCGGCCGGCGAGGGCCGGCCCGATGATTGGGTCATGGTGGATACTCCGCGAAAGAGCGGCTGTCTCAGCGCCGCCGATGAAGGGCGGCGGGCGACACGAAAGCGCCGCCCGCCGTTAGGCGTTCGCCTCAGGCGGCCTGTTCGAAGTCGCCAGCATCGCCATCGGGGGCGATCTCCCCTGCCCCGCCGTCGCTGTCGTCTTCATCGCTGAGGAAAGCGGAATAGCTCCGGAAGCTTTCGGGCTTTTCGATCGCGCCGAACCGCATCTCGTCGGGCAGCCAGGAGAGCGCCTTTTCCCGGACTTCGGCCTCGACGATGCCCTGCCCCGAACAGAGCGCAGCGCAGGCATTGGCAAGGTCACCCTTCTTGGCGTCCTTGTATCGGCCGCGCAGCACCGGCCCGCCGATCTCGTCGAGCGCTTCGAGCATGACGTCCTTCTTCACCCGCCCGAAAAAGTTCTGGGCATCGGGCCGCCACCATTGCGCGACATCAATGTCGAGCAGCCGTCCGAGATGATCGTGGAAGCCGTTGCGGCGCCCGCCATCGTCGACGTTGAGTGTCGGCTCCAGCGTCTGCGCCATGACATGGGCGAGCCAATCGGCGCGCGCCTGTTCATCCAGTTGCCGGAAGGCATCGAAGCGGGACGACAGCGTGTTCCCGCCTGCCCAGCTCACATCGAGCGCCTGGCGCTGTTCGGTCAGGACATTGCTCGCCGCGCTACCTTCATCGCGGAAGCTGACGATCGGGAAGCTCGCGGCGGCGGCCTGCAACGTCGCGTGGTCCCGGACATAGCTGCTGGCGAACACCGTCCGGTGCGCCATCAGGAATATCGTGAGATCGAGCGCGAACCCGGCATCCGAGGCGACATGGGCTGCCAGGATCTGCCGGCGCTGGGTCGCGAGTTCGTCAACCAGCGTCGCGCTGAGCCGGGAGGCCGCGACCTTGCCGGACGGTGCTTCGGGTTCTGCATCCTCGCCCGCCTGCCGGATGGCGCGCTCGCTGAACATGCGGCTGTGCACCCGCGGACTGCCATCGGGCGCCAGATAGATGAAGGTGCCCAGCTGGTCCTTGATCGCATCATCGACCATCGTGCGCGACGCCTCGATCGTATCGAGTTCCCGCTCGATGTCGGCGAGACGCGCCGAAGCCGCCTCGGCCTCGGGCGTGCCGTCCTCGAGTTCGGTCTCAAGTTCGCGGATGAGCGCGTCGCCCTCATCCGAGAGACTATCGACGCGCTCCTGCTCGTCCCCGCTCAATTCGCGCAGCGGCGGATGATATTCGTGGAGCTGGCACTCCGTATCATAGGGCACATGCGTCGCGAGAACCGGCGTCACGAACGCCAGCTTCTGTTCGGCAGCGAGCGCTTCCGCGGCCGCTTCAAGCTTCTGGGCGGCCAGCTGCTCGATGAGCTCCACGTCGATCCAGCTCTCGTCCACATCTTCACCGAACAGGTCGCGCTCGATCCGGCCGCCCGCGCCGACATAGGCCTCGCGGCCGACGAACCGTGCCTTGGCGTCGGTCGCCTTGACCGTTCCGTTGAGGAGCGCACGGCGGATATTGTCGGGATTGTCGCCATAATAGGACCGGCTCATGCTCTCGAACACGCGCGCCTGGCGATCGACGTCGGGCGTGACGGCATAAGCCTGGGCGACCCCCAGCGTGATCTCGCCCGCCGCCAGCGCCGCGAATACGAGAGGAGCCAGTTCGGCAAGCCGTACCCGCTGCTCAACGAAGCGGGTCGTGACGCCGAAACGTTTCGCCACATCCTCGGCACTCGCGCCCTTGTCGAGGAAGTGCTTGAAAGCCGAGCACTCATCCGCCGGGTTCATCGCGACGCGGTGGAAATTCTCGGCAAGGCTCGCTTCGGCCGATCCAGCATCATCCTCGAGCACCAGCACCTGAACCTCATGGTCCCCGGCAAGCCGACCTGAATCGATCAGCCGCTGGAGCGCCCGCAAGCGGCGGCCACCCGCCTTGACGGTGAAATGTCCTGCCTTCTTGAGCGGCGTGACCACGAGATTCTGCAACAGGCCATGCGCGGCGATATTGTCGGCGAGGCTGTCGAGGTCGGCATCGCGATTGGATTTGCGGACATTGTCCTTCGAGAGCGAGAGGTTCTTGACCTTCACGGACTGGATCATCGGTTGTCTCCTTCGAGGGTTGCGCCGACCTCGTCGGCCGGCTTGAGCCACTCAGGCCCACCCGGCCGAAGGCCCCCTCCCCTCTCTTCGGTCGCTTGGCGCGGCCGCGGGTCAGTCCGTGATCCTGGCGAGGATCTCGAGGGCGCGGCTCGGGGGAACGAACAGCCGCGTGCGGTGCTGGATGATCTCGGTGAAGCAGCCCGCCGCCTTGAGATGCGGCAGCGCCTCGGGCTTCCAGTCCAGCAATTCGAGGCGTTGATCGCCGGCGACCAAGGCGCGCTTCAGCCGCAGCGCTCCGATCGGCATGATCTCGCCCGAGGTGCGGACGTGCTCGACCCGCGCGCCGAGGTCGATCTCGACATGGGCCGCGATGCCGAATGCGCTGGCAATCCGCTCAACCAGCGGCGCCGGAATAAGACGCCCGAGAAGCGACTGGCCGTCATCGCTCGTCAGCCGCCAGACCTGGACATGATCGTCGGGCAGCTTGCCCCACACCGGAAGCAGCAGGCCAGTGACCAGATAGATGATCTGCGTGCGCGTCTGCGCCGCCATTGCGTCGCATTCGGCCTGCCAGGCTTCGTCGAAGCTCGCCCGGTCCACGTCGGTCCAATGGGTTTCGGCGAAGAGGTCCTGC